>Ga0138256_10000946_pt1 | contig 31150 bp, 26 predicted proteins | sample KNB2016incub_MG_FD_105486 | JGI IMG/M metagenome (GOLD analysis project Ga0138256, IMG submission 105486) | Active sludge microbial communities from wastewater in Klosterneuburg, Austria - KNB2014incub_MG | ecosystem: Engineered > WWTP > Activated sludge > Unclassified | place: Austria... | reverse complement strand
GGTGTCATCGCTGCAGGGTCCGGGAGCCCGACTCGTCATACGGTGGAGGTCCATCGATCGGAATGGCCTTTCGCTCGACAAGGGAAACATGATGTACAGCCCCATGACCGCCGATGTATTCCTCACGGTCTTCGTAACCTCGCGCTCACCGCCAATAGACCATGGACCGCCCTGCCCTCCGGATCGAAGCGCGCGGACTCACCGTGGACCTTCTCGTGCAGCGGTATGGTGCGTCCAGCATCAAGTCGTACCTCGTCTCGCTCGGTTCCAAGCGATTGCTCGAACGCAAGCGAATACTTACTGATGTGGATGTTTGCGTCGAGGCGGGCGAGTGCTTCGGCATCGTGGGCCGCAACGGCAGTGGCAAGAGCACCCTGTTGCGCGCGCTGGCTGGCATCGTGGATCCGGCGGAGGGAACGGTGGTCACGCGCGGGCGCATCGCGCCGATGCTGGGCCTGGGCGTGGGCCTGGAGCCCGAACTTACGGGCATCGAGAACGCGAAGCTCTGCGCGGCGCTCATGGGGCAGGACCGCGCCGGGGCCGGGCGCGTGCTGGAGAACGTCCGCTCGTTCAGCGGTCTGGCGGAAGAGGACCTGCGCATGGCCGTGAAGCGGTACAGCACCGGCATGATGGCGCGGCTGGGCTTCTCCATCGCCACGGCGGACGCCCCCGACATCCTGTTGGTGGACGAAGCGCTGGCCGTGGGCGACGCGGGCTTCCAGCAAAAATGCTACCGGCGCATTCAGGAACTCAAGGAACGCGGTGGCGCCATCGTCCTGGTGAGCCATTCGCTGGCCGAAGTGCAGCGCGTATGTGACCGGGCGGCGTGCATGGAGGACGGCCGCGTGGCCATCACCGGGCACCCGCACGAGGTGGGGCTGTATTATCACCGGTCGCTTGGGGTCAGTGAAGCATGATGGGGGATATGAACGGACAGCGCACGGGAGGGCGTACCCAGGTGGTGGTGCCCTGCTTCAATGACGGGCATTTCCTGATCGAGGCGCTGGAGAGCCTCGGTCCGGGCCATGCCGGGGGCCGGGATACGATCGTGGTGAACGATGGCAGTTCAGACCCGCGCACGCTACAGGTCCTGGATGACCTGCGCCAGCGGGGTTTCCATGTGATCGACCGGCCCAACGGGGGACTGGCGGCGGCGCGGAACACAGGATGGCGCGCAACGACCGCGCCTTATGTCCTCTTTCTGGACGCCGACAACCGTATCGACCCGCGGCTGATCACGGAGGCGGAGGTCCGGTTGGACGCGGACCCCGTTGTGGTGGCCGTGTACGCGGACCGCCGCGAATTCGGCCTGCGAACCGGCGTAGTGGAGCAGCCCGAGGTCTCCCTGGCCGAGATGCTCGTGGGCAACCGGGTGGACGCGTGCGCGGTGTTCCGGCGCAGCGTGCTGGAGCATGAGGGCGGCTATGACGAGTCCATGCGGGATGGATATGAGGATTGGGAGTTGTGGTTGCGGCTGCTCGGTGCGGGCCATCGGCTCGCGCGCATCCCTGAACCCTTGTTCCACTACCGGGTACGGGAGGGCTCCTTGCTGGGGCGTACCGGACAGGAGGGAACACGTGCCGAGGTGGTACGGCATATCGCTACCAAGCACAAGGGTCTTTTTATGGCCGAGGCGCCCGGCGTGGTCGCCGAACTGCACCGCATACAGGCCGGGGATCAGGCACGACTGAAGGCCCTCGGCGACGAAGCGCACCGGTTGGTGGGTCAGGTGGACCGGGCGAAGACCACCCTCGAGGCGCACCGTGAGCACATCCGGGCATTGCAGGCCCTGGTAACGATCTATGAGGATCGTATCGCCGCCATCGAGAAGAGCCGCTTGTGGCGGCTGCGTCTCGCATGGCACAAGGTGGCCACGTTGCTGAAGGCCGGCGGCCTCGGTTCGCGCGGGGGGCTCTTGTGGCTGCGGCGCATCATCTTCCTGGCCAGTTCCAAGGGCCGCGTCATCATGCGGCGCTTCATGGCGAAGGTCTTCCGTGCGCTGTACCTGTGGACGGAAACGCGCCCCGTGCGGATCATCGTGGGCGAAGATGAACTGCGGGCGGCCCTGGTGGACGATGCCGACCCGTACACGCGGTGGACCCGCGGGCACTTCGCCCGGGAGGGTGACCTGGCGATGTACAAGGAGGACCTGGAACAGTTCGCCTACCGGCCGGTGATGAGCATACTGATGCCCGTGTACGACCCTCCGGTGCGTCTGCTGGATGAGGCGATCGCTTCGGTGATGCGGCAGGTGTACCCCGGCCTGGAACTCTGCATCGCGGACGACGCATCGACCCGTCCCGACGTGCGCCGATGCCTGGAGGACTGGCAGCGCAAGGATGAGCGCGTCAAGGTGGTGTTCCGCGAAGAGAACGGCCACATCGCCAAGGCCAGCAACAGCGCGCTGAAGCTGGTGAGCGGGGAGTTCATCACCTTCATGGACCATGACGACCTGCTCGCGCCGGATGCGCTCTACCATGTGGTGAAGCGGCTGAACAAGGACCGCGCACTGGACCTGATCTATACCGACGAGGACAAAGTGGATGAGCAGGGGCGGCACAGCGAGCCGCACTTCAAGCCGCAATGGTGCCCGGACCATCTGCTCAGCCGCAACTACTTCGGGCACATGGTCACGGCCCGGGCTTCGCTGGTGCGCGCAGTGGGGGGCTTCCGCGAGGGCTTCGACGGCAGCCAGGACTACGACCTCCTTCTGCGCATGACGGAGCGCACGGACCGTGTGGCGCGTGTGCCACGTGTGCTCTACCATTGGCGCATCCACGCGGGCAGCCTGGCCCTGAGCGAGGACGTGAAACCGTACGCGTACCACGCCGCGAAGCGCGCCCTTACTGAGGCCTGCGAGCGCCGGGGCGAGCCCGCCAAGGTCGATTTTCTCCATGCTTTCAGGGGGTATTCGATCCGCTTCACCACGCCGTTGGTGGGTCGCGTGTGCGCGATCATCCCCACCAGGGACCGGACCGAGGTGCTCGCCACCTGCCTGCGCTCCCTCTATGCCCTGACGGACCATCCCGATATCGAGGTGATGGTGGTGAGCAACAACTCCACCGACCCTGCATTGTTCGCATTGTTGCGGCGCATGGAGAAGGAGCATGCCGGGCGCTTCAGCTGGTTCGAGCACAACGTGCCGTTCAATTTCAGCGCCCTGATGAACAAGGGCATGGAGCGCACCAGGGCGGAGCACATCCTCTTCCTGAACAACGATACCGAGGTCATCCACGCCGATTGGCTGCGCGCGATGCACGAATGGAGCCGCAGGCCGTCCACCGGCGCCGTGGGCGCGAAGCTGCTTTACCACAACGACATCATCCAGCATGCGGGCGTGATCATCGGCCTGGGCGGCGTGGCCGGGCACGTGTTCGCCGGGCTGCACCGCGACGGGCCGGGGTACTACAACTACATCAACACCATCAACAACTACAGCGCCGTCACTGGAGCCTGCATGATGGTGGAACGGCGGAAGCTGGACGCGATCGGCGGCTGGGACGAGCTGTTCACCGTGGAGTACAACGATGTGGACCTGTGCCTGCGGCTCCGTGCCAAGGGCTGGAACAATGTCTACCTGCCGCACGTGATGCTGCGGCACCACGAGAGCCTCACGCGCGGCCATCCGCACATGACGCGCGAGAGCTATGCGCTGCACGTGCGTGAGGTGGGCCTGTTCAAGGAACGTTGGAAGGAGATGATCGCTGATGATCCCTGCTACAACCCCAATCTGACGCGGGGTGGCCACGAGTTCGAGGTGGGCGCCTGAGCGCGGTCAGGGCAGCGGCTCGGAATCGTACGACATGCCGGGCACGAACATCTCCATGAACTCCTGCACCACTACATCAGGCTTGTGCTCGAGCACCGCGGCAGGCCTGAAGTTGTTGGTCCATACCCAAGTGCTGCGAGCGAAGTGCTCGCTCATGTACTCGCGCAGGTAGACCCCGAAGGAGTCGTGCAGCACCAGGAGCCGGGGACCGGTGGTGTCCGCGCGCGCGAACAACTGCGGCCGCTCATGGGCCTGGAATGGCGGCAGGTCCAGGAAACGGTCGAAACGCGCTTGACGGGGACGGAGCGGGATGCACACCGGAACGGTCCGGGTAATGATGTCGTCCAAGCCCAGCAGTTGCGCCAGATCGGCGCTGGGGTTCTCCGCGTCCTCGAAACGCAAAGCCTCCAACGGCCAGGGTGCGCCCACCTCCGGCCTGTCCTGTTCGATGCGCTCGATGAGCTTGCGGTAGCCGAAGTAGGCGCCGTACGGGTTCCAGTGGATGTCGGTGCTGAAGTAGACCGGTCGCGTCCGTTTCGCCACGGTCAGTTCGGCGCTCACGTCGATGATGGGCACCGTGCTGTACCGGTCGAAATACTCCTTCACCTGCCCCAGCCAGGTCAGGGGCGACCGGCGGTGGATACGGTCCGGCAGGTATTCCGGGTTGATGTTCGCCGAGAGGGGCGGGATGATCACGTAGTAATCGATGCCCATGGCCGCCAGCTTGCGTTGTCGTTCCTCGTACAGGAGGCGGATGTTCTCCAATTCCGCCATGGTGTGGAGCGGCAGTCCCCGATAATCACCATCCACGCGGTCGTCATACTGGAACAGCCAGCCACTCTTGCCCAGGAGCACGGCGCCGGGCAGCGGTGAAGCGTGCAGGATCCTGACGTGGGCCCAGGAGTTCCACCGGTACAGCGCTTTGCGGAAACCGAAGTGGTCCTTGTACCAGGCCTCGAAGCGGATGGGATAGCCTTCCATCGCGCTCGCTTCCAGTGGTGGGTACGGCGCCAGGCGGCGTTTCTCCGTGAACGGGAATTCCGGCTCGATCCCCGGATGGAACAGGACAAGGGCGGGCAGCACCAGCAGGGCGGGGAACAAGGTGGTGAGTGCCACGTCGTTCGGTCGGGCCACAGCTACCGCCCGCATCGCCGGTGCCCGGACAGCGCCCGCATAGGCGAGCACGGCGGCCAACAGCGCGGTCATGCCCGGCAGCCAAGGGACGTGCTCCCGGCGCAACCGATGCACCGCATTGTTCAGGTCGGCACCGAGCGTGAGATAGGGATCCCGCCCGGAGAAGCGGATGGCAAGACCATCGCCGTACGGATGTCCGGTCGTAAGCTCGCCCGTTGTGCGCATCGTGCCGATGTCGTGGCGTAGCGGGGCCTCCGTCCATGCGGACAGCGGGATGGGAGCAGCACGACCGGCCCACACGACCTCGGACCGCAGCAGCACGATGCTATCCTGCTGCTCACCGGGATCAAAGCGCAGTTTGGGAACCAGGCTGTCCGGGGGCAGTTTGAAACGTACCCATTGGGCATCGCCCGAACCCCTCAGGTTGACGGAAAGAACACGGTGGTTGGAAAATTCTTCGTTGGAAGAGGCATGGAACAACTGGAACATGTCATCGTTCTGTGCGACGACATGGAAGCGCACCTCGATGTCGTCGTCGGAGGGTCGCATACGCACGGTGATGCCATAGGTGATCAGGAACACCAGTACGCCGATCGCGAGCGATATCAGGACCCGGCCGCCCGCTCGGGGAATGGTGGGGAAAGGGGCGCTCATGGTCAGAACCGGAAATAGATGAAAGGGTCGTAGGTGCGGGTGGCCACGGCCATGGAGGTGAGGAAGAAGAGCGCGAGCAGGCCGAGGTCCCATGTCCAGGCCGGCCATGTGCGCGTGGGCGACTGCCGGCGCTGGCGGATCCAGCGTATGAGCGGGTCAGCGATCCCCAGCGCGCCGACGATGCCGATGACCAGGGCCAGTACCACGTCGTTGGGCAGGTAGAAGGAAGGGTACACCAGCGTGGGGTCGCCATGGCCGGGCGTCCACAGGGTAGCGATGAAGGTCCAAGCGCTGTTGATGTTCCCGCTGCGGAAGAAGGCCCAGGCCATGAGCACCACGAGTAGCGTGTACGCGCGGGCCACCATGCGCGGGGTCCGTTCCAGCAACGTTCCGAGGCCCGCGCGCTCAGCGGTCATGAAGGCGCCGTGGAGCAGGCCCCACACGATGAAGTTCCAACCGGCGCCGTGCCACAGCCCGGTGAGGAAAAATACGATCACGAGATTCATGTACGTGCGGGCCGCGCCTTTCCGGTTCCCGCCCAGGGGTATGTACAGGTAGTCGCGGAAGAAGTTGGTGAGACTGATGTGCCAGCGCTTCCAGAACTCGCGGAGGCTGGCGGCCGCGTACGGCCTGTTGAAATTCTCCAGGAAGCGGAACCCGAGCATGCGGCCCAGGCCGATGGCCATGTCGCTGTAGCCGCTGAAGTCGAAATAGATCTGGACCGCATAGGCCACCAGCCCCAGCCAGGCCACGGCCGGAGTGAGCTGGTCGCTGGGCAGGGCGAAAACGGGGTCCGCGATGCGCGCGCAGAGGTCGGCGATGAGCACCTTCTTGGCCAGCCCGATGATGAAGCGGCGGGTACCGTAGGCGAAGCCGCTGATGTCCATGCGGCGCGCCGTGAACTGCTCCGCCACGTCGTGGTAGCGGATGATGGGCCCCGCGACGAGCTGGGGGAAAAGGGCGATGTACAGCGCGGTGATGCCGGGGGAACGCTGCGCCTTCGCCTGGCCGCGGTACACGTCCACCACGTAGCTCAGACTGTGGAAAATGAAGAAGGAGACGCCGATGGGAAGATGCGCCGGGTCTGGCCGCAGCACTTCATGCCCGAACAGCGCGTTGATGCCGATGGCGGCAGGCGTTGCGTACTTGAACCAGAGTAGTGTGGCCAGGTTGGCGCAGACGGCCATGCCGAGAATGACCCGCGGCGAGCGCCACCGCTCAATGACCAGGCCGCACAGGTGGTTGAACAGCGCGGTGCCGAGCATGAGCAGCACGTAGGCGCCTTCGCCCCAAGCATAGAACAACAGGCTGGCGAGCAGCAGCACGGTGTTCTTCGCGCGGATGCTCCCGGCCAGGACCGTGAGCAACAGCACCAATGGCAGGAAGAGGAACAGGAATACGGGGGAGGAGAAGACCATGATGGCCCGGCGAATGTACCCGGCGCTCTCCGGGTGCCCGTTCCCCGGGATCAGCCCCGTTCAGGGCCGGTCATCGGCGCGGGGACCGCTCAATCCTCGTCGTCGTCCTTGTCCTCGTCCCCGCTGTCGTTATCACCGTCCTCGTCGTCGTCATCATCATCGTCATCGCCGTCATCGTCCTCCTTGCCGCCCTCCTCATCGTCGCCAGCGCCCTCAACGCCTTCCAACTCTTCGCCGGTATCGATATCGTCACCGCCGCCGGCGTTGTCCTCCTGTTCCAGGAACTGCTCGATCTCCTCGCGGCTCTCGGGGTTGATCTTGATGAGGTAGATGGCGTCGCTGGTGCGCAGCTCGATCACCCGCAGGCTCTCGCCCTTGGGCGTGTTGAGCGTGCGGATGTGGCTGTTGTCGATGCCGTCGGGATACTGCTCTTGCAGCATCTCGCGCAGGTCGTCCGTAAGGGTGTTGAAGGAGCGTATCAGTCGCTGCATGGGGCGAGGCTTACATGTCCAGTATGTAGGCGAAGATGAGCGGGGCCACGATGGTGGCGTCGCTCTCGATGATGAACTTCGGCGTGTCGATGTCCAGCTTGCCCCAGGTGATCTTCTCATTGGGCACCGCACCGCTGTAGCTGCCGTAGCTCGTGGTGCTGTCGCTGATCTGGCAGAAGTAGCTCCAGAAGGGGATGCTGTCCCGCTGCAGGTCCTGGTGCAGCATGGGCACCACGCAGATGGGGAAGTCCCCCGCGATGCCGCCGCCGATCTGGAAGAAGCCGATGCCGTCGTTGCCGCAGTTGTTGGTGTACCAATCGGCCAGGAAGATCATGTATTCGATGCCGCTCTTCATCATCTGCGGCTTGCAGTCGCCGGTGATGCAGTGGCCGGCGAAGATGTTGCCCAGCGTGCTGTCCTCCCAGCCCGGGCATATGATCGGCAGGTTGCGCTCGGCGGCCGCCACCATCCAGCTGTCCTTCGGGTCGATCTGGTAGTATTGCTTCAGTACGCCGCTGTTCAGCATCTCGTAGAAGTACTGGTGCGGGAAACGGCGGTTGCCGCTCTTGTCGTCCGCGGTCCAGAGGTCCAGCACGTGCTTCTCCAAACGGCGGAAGGCCTCGTGCTCGGGGATGCACGTATCGGTCACCCGGTTCATGCCGCGGTCCAGCAGGTCGCGTTCCTGTTGCGGGGTCAGGTCGCGGTAGTTCGGCACGCGCTCGTAGTGGTCATGCGCCACCAAGTTCATCACGTCCTCCTCCAGGTTCGCCCCGGTGCAACTGATGATGTCCACCTGGCCCTGGCGGATCATCTCAGCGAGGATCTTGCCCAGTTCGGCGGTGCTCATCGCGCCGGCGAGGGTCACCATCATCTTCTTGCCTTCGGCCTTGTGCTTCCTGTAGCCCTTGGCGGCGTCCACCAACGCGGCGGCGTTGAAGTGCAGATAGTGCTTCTCGATGAAGCTGCTGATCGGTCGGTTGCTCATGGTCAGAATCGCGGTCGAATATAGAGGCGCGCCGTTACGTCGTTCGCTGGGCACCAGCGGCATTTCATGTGACAGGTCGCGGAAGAGTGATGGTGTCGGCCCACCGCTCCCGCAGTGTCCACTCAGTGCCGGAGGTGCGCGTTGGCGTGACCCTGCGGGAGCGGTGGTGGGTCGTGCGCTCAAGAGCGGTACTGGACCCTGCGGAGAGGGTGTCCGATAGATCCTCTGCACAGGATCCCTGCGCGAGTTGTAACACTGTATTCATGCGAAAGCCGAACGGTCCACTCCACTTTACCGGATAATGGACAACAGGGTACCGGTGCGTAGTTCCTTGTGGTCGGGTACCGGTACGGTGATCGTGGATCCTGCATGTTGCTTCTGCATGATGATGTGGCTTCCACGCTGCCGCACCTGTTCGAATCCGTGCTTGCGCAGGATGGCGCATACCTCGCCTCCGGAAAGAACACGCATCAGACAGCGATCTTCACGCGGGTGATGAGCACTTCGTCGTGCAGGCGTTCTGTGATCTCCGCTTGTGATGCGGTCTCGAAGAACAATTCCAGCGCCTCGATCAGGTTCGCACGTGCTTCTTCGATGGTGCCACCTTGGCTCGCGATGTCGAGTTCAGGGCACAGTGATACATAGCCGTTCCCTTCCCGTTCAATGATCGCTGTCAATTCACGGTGGATCTTCATGGTGCCAAGATAGAACGGAAACCACCGATCATGCGTGGCAACCGGGGGGCGCACTCAAGTACAAAGGGCTACCGTACGAAGTGGATGTCCGAGAGATCCTCCTCGCAGGGTCCGCTTAGTGCCCGAGGCGCGGGTCGGCGTGACACTGAGGGAGCGGAGACTCGTCAGAACAACGAAAAGCAGAATGTGTGTGACTATCCGGAACCTGCAGGTCCGACGGAACAGATCCAGTAGATGAACCATGGTGCCTGCTCACTTCCTCACCAACTCCTCCTGCGGCAGATACCCCAGCAGCTCCATCATCCTTTCCGCGCTCTGCACTTCGGCGAACACCCGGTCGGTGAGACTTCCGTCGGCGTTGCGGTCGATGAGCACGTGCTTGGGTTTGGGGATCAAACAATGCTGGATGCCGCCGAAGCCGCCGAGCGAATCCTGGTAGGCGCCGGTGTTGAAGAAGCCGAGGTATTGCCTGCGGCCCGGGCGGAACTTGGGCAGGTAGATGGCGTTCACGTGCTGCTCGCTGTTGTAGTAGTCGTCGCTGTCGCAGGTCATGCCGCCCAGGAAGACGCGCTCGTACTCGTCGTTCCAATTGTTGATGGGCAGCATGATGAAACGCTTGTTGATGGCCCAGGTGTCCGGCAGGGTGGTCATGAAGCTGCCGTCGATCATGTTCCAGCGCTCCTTCTCGTTCTGCTTCTTCTGGCCGTGTATGCTGAAGAAGGTGGCGCCGCTGTCGGCCACGGTGAAGCTGCCGAATTCGCTGAAGAGGTTGGGCTCGCGCACGCCGTTCTCGTCGCAGATGTCCTTGATGCGGCCCGTGATCTCGGTGATCATGTAGTCCGTGTCGAAGGTGTAGTTCAGGCTGTTCTTCGTGGGCAGGCCCCCGCCGATGTCCAGCGTGTCCAACGTGGGGCACAGCTTGGCCAGATCGCAGTACACGTTCACGCACTTGCCCAGCTCGTTCCAGTAATAGGCGCTGTCGCTGATGCCGGTGTTGATGAAGAAGTGCATCAGCTTGAGGCGGAATTTCTTCTGCTTGCTGATGTTGCGCATGTAGAAGGGGATGATGTCCTTGTACCCGATCCCCAGGCGGCTGGTGTAGAACTCGAACTTCGGCGCTTCCTCCGCCGCGATGCGTATGCCGATGTCGCACGGGCCCTTGATGGCCTCGTCCAGCATGGCCAGCTCGTTCATGTTGTCGATGATCGGGATCACGTTCATCCCGCTGTTCTTCAACCGCCCGATGTTGCGGATGTAGCGCTCGTCCTTGTAGCCGTTGCACAGGATGGTGGCGTCCCTGCCCAGCTTGCCGCGCTCCAGCAGCAGTTCGATGATCTCGATGTCGTAGGCGCTGCTCGTCTCCAGGCTCACCCCCTTCGCCGTCACCTGGTCGATGATGTAGCTGAAGTGGTTGCTCTTGGTGCAGTAGAAATACTCGTAGGTGCCGCCGTACCCATGCTCCTTGAACGCTTTGGCGAAGCAGGCCCGGGCCTGGTCGATCCGCTCGCCGATCTTGGGCAGGTAGGTGATCCGCAGGGGTGTGCCGTGCTTCTCGATGATCGCCATCAGCGGCAGGTCGTTCCACGTGAGCTGCTCGTTCACGAACTTGAACTCGTCCTTCGGGAAATCGAAGGTCTGCTCGATCAGGTCGATGTAGCGCGTTTTCATGGTAGGAGGTACTGGAGCGGGCAGCGGGCAGCGGACAGTTGGCTGCGGATGACCGGAGGTCCGCTGCCAACTGCCGATCGCCGGCTGCCTGCTGGGTAGTTGAGAATGACCCTTCGTTCGTGGAAGGCTCGGATGAGCCGGGGCACGGGAAGGGCGCGCGCGTCCATCAGCGGAAGGCGGAGGGGACGCGGCACGGCCCGCCCACGGCGATGAGCAGGGCGGACCAGGTCTGGTCACAGATGCCGATGCTGCGCGTGCGGGCCATTTCGCTGCGCGCAAATGTAGGTGGGCGAAGGATCGGTGGGCGCCGTGGCCGCCCGGGGGAAAATGAGAAAGGAAAGGAGGACCGCCGCTTGTTGGAGCGGCGGTCCCCGCTTTCCCTTCATTCTCGGAACACCCGGCGCACTTGCACTTTCACCATGTGCCGGGATCCTCTTGGAACGGGCCGGCCCCCCCAAGGCCTTTACGCATCGCCAGAACGCTACTGGCATCGCACGTGGACCGTTCCGCTGCGAAGGTCGCTCGGGAAGGCGGGTAGCGGAATGAAAAAGCCGTGGAATTTCAGGCGGCCTTGGGCAGATGCGCCGTGAACACGGAGCCCCGGCCCGGTTCCGAATCCAGGGTGATGCGGCCTTTGTGCAGTTCGGCGATGCGCGCCACCAGCGAGAGGCCCACGCCGTGGCCGCGCGTCACGGCCGTGTTGTCCACCCGGTAAAAGGGCTCGAAGATGCGCTTGCGGTGCTCGGGGGCGATGCCGATGCCCCGATCGGCCACCGCCACGCGCAGTTCCTTCCGATCGGCCCGCAGGGCCACCCGCGCCGTGCGGTCAGCGCTGTACTTGCAGGCGTTCTCCATCAGGTTGCTCACCAGGGAACGCAGCAGCGCTTCGTTGCCCTGCACCAGCAGGTCCTCCTCATCCTCCACCTCCTCCATGCCGATATCCACCTGATAAGAGGGATCGATGCGCAGCGTTTCTCCGCGGGCCTGCCAGAGCACCTCGTCCATGCGCACGGGGGTGAAGGTGCTCACCGGCGCGTTGTTCTCGGCCTGGGCCATCTGCAGCAGGCGGTCGCTCAGGCGGTTCAGGCTGTGCATGTCGTCCAGCACCGACCGCAAGGTGTCGGCGTACTCGGCCGAGGAACGGTCCTTCAGCAGCAGCACGTCGAGCTGGCCGCTGATCACCGTGAGCGGGGTGCGCAGTTCATGGCTCGCGTTGGCGATGAAGTCGCGCTGCGAGCGGAAGGTCACCTCCAGGCGGTCGAGCAGTTCGTTGAAGGAGCGCGCCAGTTGTGCCAGCTCGTCCTGGCCGTTGCCGCCCTGTACCCGCTGCGAAAGGTCGGCCGCGCTGGTCGCCTTGATGCCGCCGATGAGCCGCTGCACGGGCGAGAGCGCGCGCTGGGCGTAGAAGCGGCCCACGAAGAAGATGAGCACCTGGGCCACCAGGAAGGTGATGGTCATCAGCCGGCCCTGCACGCGCAGCCTGATACGGCCGTACACGTCCACCGCCGAGACAGCTACGATGTACCGTTCGCCCGTGTTGGCGAAGAGGAAGGTGCTGGCCTCCCGCCGGCCCGCCTCCTCGCCACGCACCAGGCCTTCGGACAGGACGCGCCGCACCAGCGCCGTATCCAGTTCGTTCGGCGCGGGTGCGCCCAGGTGGAAGATCGCGCGGCCATGATCATCGTGTATGGAGATCGATTCGCCCGGCAGGCCCACGGGGTTGTCGCCCTCGATCAGCGTCAGCAGTTCCTCATCCACCTCATCCACCTGTAGCAGCAGTTTGGCCGTGCTGGTGCCGCGCTCCTTCAGGCGCGTGGCGAAGTCCTCCGTGCGGTTCCCCGCGCTCAGCGCGAACACCGTGATGAAGGCGCCCCCCAGGATCAGCGAGGCCAGCAGCAGGAACTGCAGGGCCAGGCGGTTGCGGATGCTCATGGCTCGGCCGTCAGGATATAGCCTAAGCCCACGCGGGTGTGGATGAGCTTGGGCCCGAAGTCGCGGTCCACCTTCTTGCGCAGGAACTTGATGTAGCTGTCCACCACGTTGGTGCCCGTGTCGAAGCGGATGTCCCACACCCGCTCACTGATGAGCGCCCGCGAGAGCACCTTCCCGGGGTTGCGCATCAGGAACTCCAGCAAGGCGAATTCCTTTGCGGTGAGCGGTATGCGCTGCCCTTCGCGCACCGCCTCCTTGCGTTGCAGGTCCAGCCGCAGGCCGTGGTACTCCAGGGCGCTTTCTTCCGGGCCGTCACCACCGTAGGGCGGCCGCCGCGTGAGGGAGCGCACCCGCGCCAGCAGCTCCTTGAACTCGAAGGGCTTCACTAAGTAGTCGTCGGCCCCGGCGTCCAATCCAAGCACCTTGTCGTCCGTGGTGCCCAATGCGGTGAGCATCAGGATGGGCATGCGCCCGCCGCCTGCGCGGATGGCCCGGCAGGTCTCCACACCGTTCATGCCCGGCATCACCACGTCCAGCAGCACCAGGTCCGGCGCCTCGCGCAGCGCCAGGTCACGCCCCTGCGGCCCGTCGTACGCGCTCAGCACCGCGTAGCCGCTCTCCTCCAGCCCCTGCTTCAGGAAGGCCGCCACCTTGGGTTCGTCTTCTACAACGAGGATGCGCATGGTGTCCGTCGTGGCTTCAGGAAGGGCGGATGTTCTCGCCCCATGTTGTTCTGCGTGCGGGGCGAAGGTATTTCCGCGCACGGCGGTGTTGGGCCACCGGTGGCACGGTTCCTGACCCGCCCATCGGCGAACGCCCGGGCGCCCATGACCATGACGGCCGGGCAGCTTATACCAACTCGACATTCAAATTCCACCGATCCGCTTGCCCTTTTCCCGCATGGCTTCTCCGCCATGAGGGCTCCGTAGCTCCGGCTATGCAACTCTCGCGTCGTATCGCCCTGCGGAAAAAATGCGGCGCACCTCTGGGTGGATCTGAATGTCGAAATGGTATTACCACAATACCAGGAACCGCATGGCGAAAAGGAAAGCGGCCGCCGGCGCGGTCAAGAAGTTCCAGGGCATTGTTGATGAGACCATTGAGGTGGCCATGGAAAGCGGAACCCTCCTCGATCTGGCCGATGAGCTGGAGCAGGAGGCCAAGTACCTGCGGAGCCTCGTTCGCGAGAAGATCTGGCAGGACACAAAGAATTACGCGGGCGATCTCGTATCGCGGATCCTGCGCCCGACAGGGGCGTAGGGGAGGGCCGGGGGATCGGGCAGGGGGCTTGCGGAATGCGGACGGCATGGCCCTTACCAGCGCCGCCGCAGGCATGCGTTGGTCAGTGAGGCCTAACGCGCGAGGGAACGAGCGCGAAGGGCTTCGCGGGCCAACGCACGGGCTGTGATCTGATACCAGAACGCGATCTTTGACAAGGACACGATCCAACGCGGCCGGACCACGATACTGATTTTCGCATCCTCGCCATCAAGGAACGCGATGGAAGGACATACGTTGAGGCCATGAGCAAAGACCCCGCTGAGCGTTTCCTGGAGACCAAGGAGGGCATGTCGTTCCCCGACTGCATGGACTGCATGCACTACGTGCGGCCCGGACGTACGTGCCCCGCCTTCCCGAACGGCATTCCCACGGATATCCACCGCGCACGCATACGGCACCGGGAGGTGCGGCCCGACCAGGTGGGTGCCTATGTGTTCACCCCTGACGGCGAATGAGCGATCCTTCCGGCTGCATTCTCCGACCTGGTTGTGTAAGGCTTTCAGGTCAAGATCTTTGACGAGCTGTGACATCCTGGATGTGGCGTTCCAGCGGCTCGGTTGTGTTGTGAAAGGCTTTCAGGTCAAGATCTTTGACGAGCTGTGACATCGGGGTGGTGAACGGCAAGGACTACACTGCCGAAAAGCGCTGGGAATACCTGCACCTCACTCCCGAGATACTGAATGCACCCGACGAGGTGTGGGTGCGTGAGGGAAAGGGCGGGCGCGTGAACTGGCAGTTCATCAAGTATTTCGATGGGCGCGCCATTACTATACGAGCAGAGGTGCCCAACGGGAAGGAAGCACGCGGAAGAACGCTGGAGATAACCAGCTGGTACGAGGCCGGACTGGGTAAGACCAAGAAGGAAGATGTTGATGCTACCCTGCGGAACGGGGTGCTCGCCAAAAAGATGCCCGCGTAATCGACTCTACAATCTACCCCGTGTTAGTAGGGGCAGAGATCCGAGCCGACCAGGCGGGCAACGCCACAAAGATAATGGCAACCAAGGGATTCGACAAGGTGATCAAACGGGCGCAGGCCCTGCAAAAGTCGCTGGCCAAGCGCGTACCCGTGCTCATACAGGCTGAGGCCGTGAGGCACTACCGCGCCAACTTCAAGGCCCAGGGCTGGGTGAACAACGGCACGCACCCCTGGAAGAAACGCGACGATGGCGCCCTGCCCAAGGGCAAGGGCAAGAAGCCCCGGCGCATCCTGGTGGACCGAGCGCTGCTGCTCAACAGCATACGGCCAGATGGGCAGGCCACCTGGCAGCGCATAGGCGTGCATGCGGGTGGCCCGCACGTGCCCTACGCCAAGACGCACAACGAAGGCGGCACCATACGCGGCACCTTCGCCGTGCGCCAGCACGAGCGGCGCGCGCGCGGCGGCAAGGTGGCCAAGGTGCACCCGCACACCCGCACGGTGAATACAACGATACCCAATCGCCAGTTCATTTGCGACAGCGCCGAACTGCGCGTGAAGGCCAAGGCCATCATCCTGCGTGAAGCGACCAAGATCCTGACCCAATGAGCCAGCCCGAAGCACCATACCTGCCCGATGTTATCAATGCCGACCCCGCCATACAGGACTGGGGCATGGCCTGTTGTGAAAGGCTTTCAGGTCAAGATCTTTGACGAGCTGTGACATCATCATCGGGTAGTTCGACAGCCCCAGCTTAGTTGTGAAAGGCTTTCAGGTCAAGATCTTTGACGAGCTGTGACATCCCCTTGGCGGGCTGGAGGTGTGGGACCGTGTTGTGAAAGGCTTTCAGGTCAAGATCTTTGACGAGCTGTGACATCTACAGCCTCCCACCGTACGCGGTGCAGCGGTTGTGAAAGGCTTTCAGGTCAAGATCTTTGACGAGCTGTGACATCGCCATGGGTGCCTTCCTTCGCGCTCGCCGCGTTGTGAAAGGCTTTCAGGTCAAGATCTTTGACGAGCTGTGACATCCGTTCATCCTCGTCGCGGCTATGGTGGTGGGTTGTGAAAGGCTTTCAGGTCAAGATCTTTGACGAGCTGTGACATCCCGTGCTGTTATGGGCTGGCCTACCCCTCCGTTGTGAAAGGCTTTCAGGTCAAGATCTTTGACGAGCTGTGACATCGGATGCAGTTCGGCCCTGAAGCGGCTGGGCGTTGTGAAAGGCTTTCAGGTCAAGATCTTTGACGAGCTGTGACATCCAGCGGCGTGCCGGACGAGAAGGACCGGAGTTGTGAAAGGCTTTCAGGTCAAGATCTTTGACGAGCTGTGACATCGCAGCACCCTGCCTTTCTGGTGCATGTGGTGTTGTGAAAGGCTTTCAGGTCAAGATCTTTGACGAGCTGTGACATCAACCACCGCGCGCGCACGCGAAGGCCTTGCGTTGTGAAAGGCTTTCAGGTCAAGATCTTTGACGAGCTGTGACATCACGTTAGTTTTCGGAAAACTAATGTTGTTGTTGTGAAAGGCTTTCAGGTCAAGATCTTTGACGAGCTGTGACATCAACAATGTTCACGCCACTACATCACATTCCGTTGTGAAAGGCTTTCAGGTCAAGATCTTTGACGAGCTGTGACATCCCGAAACAAGGGATGCCATGCAAGCCGAAGGTTGTGAAAGGCTTTCAGGTCAAGATCTTTGACGAGCTGTGACATCAGTTCATACATCATGCTGCCGACGATTACGGTTGTGAAAGGCTTTCAGGTCAAGATCTTTGACGAGCTGTGACATCCGTGCTGTTATGGGCTGGCCTACCCCCTCCGTTGTGAAAGGCTTTCAGGTCAAGATCTTTGACGAGCTGTGACATCTATCGTGGACGAGCGCCAGGACGACGACCGGTTGTGAAAGGCTTTCAGGTCAAGATCTTTGACGAGCTGTGACATCATATCCCATTCGCGTATGGACCGAACTTTCGTTGTGAAAGGCTTTCAGGTCAAGATCTTTGACGAGCTGTGACATCGCTTGACGTAGCTGGCCCATCACAAACATGTTGTGAAAGGCTTTCAGGTCAAGATCTTTGACGAGCTGTGACATCCGGCAAGGGTATCGGGTTGCGCGGGCCAGTGTTGTGAAAGGCTTTCAGGTCAAGATCTTTGACGAGCTGTGACATCCCAGACGATCCGCGCTGTTTCACATGCTACGTTGTGAAAGGCTTTCAGGTCAAGATCTTTGACGAGCTGTGACATCGGTAGCATCGTACATTTCACGGAAGCGAATGTTGTGAAAGGCTTTCAGGTCAAGATCTTTGACGAGCTGTGACATCTACGATGGCGGCGTCACCGTGGACATCGAGGTTGTGAAAGGCTTTCAGGTCAAGATCTTTGACGAGCTGTGACATCCATGCACGACGATGTGGATAGACATTGACAGTTGTGAAAGGCTTTCAGGTCAAGATCTTTGACGAGCTGTGACATCTTGGTCAGGAACAGGTACCAACTGTCATATGTTGTGAAAGGCTTTCAGGTCAAGATCTTTGACGAGCTGTGACATCCGCCGGTATAATTAAACACGGCGACAAGATGTTGTGAAAGGCTTTCAGGTCAAGATCTTTGACGAGCTGTGACATCCCGCTAATCTTCATTTACGTTCGACCGGGTTGTGAAAGGCTTTCAGGTCAAGATCTTTGACGAGCTGTGACATCAAATACTGTCTTTTTCGACAATAGGCTTTAGTTGTGAAAGGCTTTCAGGTCAAGATCTTTGACGAGCTGTGACATCGGCAATAGCGCGCCGCGCGGTGGCGTAGCGGTTGTGAAAGGCTTTCAGGTCAAGATCTTTGACGAGCTGTGACATCATCTGCTCGCCACTCATCCGCCGGGCGGGGGTTGTGAAAGGCTTTCAGGTCAAGATCTTTGACGAGCTGTGACATCCAGACGTTCGACTACGTGAGCAACACGGGCGTTGTGAAAGGCTTTCAGGTCAAGATCTTTGACGAGCTGTGACATCGGAAGAGATCGAGCGCATCAACCGCATGGAGTTGTGAAAGGCTTTCAGGTCAAGATCTTTGACGAGCTGTGACATCTATCGCCGTCGTAGAAGAAGATGCGCTGGGTTGTGAAAGGCTTTCAGGTCAAGATCTTTGACGAGCTGTGACATCCCCGAGAGGGAAAGCTCTTGACCGTGTGCAGTTGTGAAAGGCTTTCAGGTCAAGATCTTTGACGAGCTGTGACATCAAGAACACACCGCGGTGCTTGGTCGTTACGTTGTGAAAGGCTTTCAGGTCAAGATCTTTGACGAGCTGTGACATCTACATCTGCATCGGTACGGCGCCCGCTGGCGTTGTGAAAGGCTTTCAGGTCAAGATCTTTGACGAGCTGTGACATCGACTTGCACCGCCTAAAGCCGAATGACCTGTTGTGAAAGGCTTTCAGGTCAAGATCTTTGACGAGCTGTGACATCTGTACTCTTCCGTAGATAGTTTTCCGTCGGTTGTGAAAGGCTTTCAGGTCAAGATCTTTGACGAGCTGTGACATCACGGATGTCAGGAACCCGTTCAGGATCAGGAAGTGCCGACAGGAACGCGCGATGGAAAAAATCACAGCGCGAAAGGCCCGCTCCGAATGGGAGCGGGCCTTTTCGTTCAGAAGAGTTCGAGCTGCTGCGGGGTGTCCGGGCGCTCACTGGGCTTTTGCCCCCGGAAGAATTCCATCATGCCGAACTGCTTGTCAGTGAGGGTGAACAGGATCACCTCCCCTTCTGCTGGGAGCATCCGCTTCACGCGCTTCATGTGTACCTCGGCGTTCTCGGCGCTGTTGCAATGGCGTGTGTAAATGCTGAACTGCATCATGGTGAAGCCGTCCTCCTTCAGGTTCTTGCGGAAACGTGCGTGGTCCCGCCTGTTCTGACGGGTCTCCGTGGGCAGATCGAAGAAGACGAAGACCCACATGATCCGGTATTCATCCAGGCGCCCCATACCAGGTGTTCAACTCCATTCGGGCCAGAGGCCTTTGCGTTCGCTCTCCTGGAAGCAGCGCGCCAGGGCCGCCGCGGTGCGTTGCACCGCCACCAGCAGCGGGCTCCGCTGGCCATCGATGCGCACCTCCTGCGTCGGCACCTTCAGGAGGTGGCCTTTGATCTCTGTGGTCAGGTTCGTCGGGTCCACACGCTGTTTCACCAGCAGCCCCAGCACCTGCTCGTCCACCCAAGGCCGGTAGGGCTCCATGATGTCGTCGGCCAGGCAGTACGAATTGTACTTGTTCCGATGGTGGATGCCGAGCGTCGGGAGGAGGCCGCTGCCCACGAGGCTACGCGCCACCACCGCGCGGAGGATGGCGTAACCGTAGTTGAGCAGGTTGTTCGGCGGGTCGCCGAAGCGGTGCCGCACGAAGCTGAGGTGTGCGGGAAAGAGGCTTCGCCAGTAGTGCGCCGCACCGCGCGCCTCCAGGTTATCCGGATCGCCGCTGCGCACGTTGCGCGCCATCTCGCGCAAAGCGACACCACCCACGCCGATCTGGTCCAGCAGGGCGCCCTGATTGCGCAACTTGGCCTGGATGCATTGCATCCACAGGTTCTTGCGCAAGGGCTCGCTGGCCTCGATCTGCGCGCGGAAGATCTCCGTCTGCGTGGTGTGTCCATCCAGGTTCAGCAGCAGGCCGGTGGGCAGGTGCTGTTCGTTGCAGGTGATCACCGCCACGTTGTTCTCCAGCAGCGCGGCCAGCAGCAGCTGCGTCACCACCACGCGCTCATGGTCCATGATCAGCACCCCGATATCCTCGATGGGCACGGTCTTGTCCGCCATGCCCAGGTCCTTGGGGTATTGCACCACCAGCTGGCTCTCGCGCCGCCGCAGGGTGCAGGGGCTGCCTATGTGGATGGTGCGCTTGATCATGGCCACATGGGGCTCACGCGGCCGAGGCGGTCGACCTTGATCGGGATGGCAGCGTGCGAGATCTTGGTGCGTGGTTCATCGCGATCCTCGAATTCAGAGCAATTCTGGCTGCCGAACTCCTTCGCCTCAAAGCCCTGTGCAATGGCGCTTATGCTTGCGTGGCTGAAGTAGTGTCTGTCGCCGGAGAACTTCACCGTGCCATAGACCCGCTCCCAGATCGCCTGTGCGTCGTGCCATGGAATATCGCGGAACGCTTCACCCGGTCGTGGCACGTACACCGGATCCTTCTTCCGCAGCAGGAACGTGCGGTGCCCTGGACGTGGCTCATAGAGCGGTAGCCCATCGCGTGTGCGCTGCACCGCATCGTAGAAGGAAACAATGTCGAAGGCACGGGCACCGGTCTCTTCATATACATGCACGGCCAGGGCGTAGTTGTCACCCATTTTGATGTGGAGGCGCTCGTTGGGTGAGGATGGTCGAAGGAGTCGCCGGTGGCCATCCGTGTCCCACACCGGTGTATCGTGCTTCTTGATGCGCACGCGCTTCAGGGGCACCTTCCGGCCATCGTTCAGCTTGTTGAGCCCATCATCGGTGAGGGCCTTCTCATAGTCGCCTTCATGCGCGGCCACATGGCCATCCAGCGCGCGGGCCACGCCTGTGTCGAGCACCTTGCTCATCATGGCCTTGCTCATGTTGCCCACCGCCTGCGTGCTCACGTAGTAGGGCACCAGCACGGTCAGCGCCATCACGTCCACCTCTTCCTCCTTCTTCTTGCTCCACTTGCGCGGCGGGTTCTTCTTCCAATCCTTCAGCGCCGCCTTGGTATCGCCCTTGTGCTTGGCGAGGCGCTCCTCCAGCCACACGCGCTCCCGCTCGTGAGCCAGGAAGCGGGTGTTGTAGCCGCGTTCGCCTTTCGCTAGCGGGCGCAGTTCGTACAGCGGCCCTTCCTTGCCGGACACATCGAGCAGGCGCTTCATCACTTTGTCGATGGGCATGCGCTCCTGGCGGCGCACCTCGCCCATGGGCTGTTCCTCGTGGAGCTTCCCACGCACAGCAGTGAGGCGGCCTTTCTGTAGGCGGCCATTGCTCCCGTTGCGCACGCGACCGGTCTCCGGATCCGCGAGGTAGGCCGTGCGGTTCATGGCCTTGGTCACGAGGCGCTGCCGGTTCTTGATGCTCGGGATGGTGCGCTCCAACTGGTCCTTCACCATCTGCCGCAGGTCGCGGTGCGGCAGGGGCCACCAGGTGAGACGGCCGGCCCGTTCCTCCTCGGTGAGCGGATCGCCTTTCTGCTTGAGTTGCGCCACCTTCTGGATGTACTTCTGGCGGGTAAGGGCAACCACCAGCGCATCCAATGCGTGGTGCCGGTGATCGATGCGCTTGTCGTAGCCCTCGATCCGGTAATCGGTATGCGTAGCGCCGTTGGTTCGGTGCAGCTCGGTAATGAGCTCGCGGCCAACGATACCTTCCAGCCTGCGGAAGCGCGGCAGCAGCACTTCCTTGTACACCGTGGTGAGGCCCCATTCGTTCTTCAGCGCATCGGTGACCTGGCCCACGCTGGTGTTCACCGGTGCGATGCGCTCCAGCAGCTTGCGCAACTCGGTGCCGATGTACCGTGTCTCGTTCATCTGCCGGGCGATGAAGCTTTCCGGCACTTCCATGGCCAGCAACTTCTTCCGCTTGCCGAAGGGCAGGCCCCAGTCGTTGATGCGCTTGACGTATTGCTCGTAGGCTGCTTCTCCTTTGCCCTTCATATACAATGCCCCGAGCTCGTTGTCTTTGGCCGCGTTCTCCGTGCGCAGACAGAGCACTTTGTTGGTGAGGCTGTCATCGTAGAAGAGCGTCTTCGGTATGATGTGGTCCACATCGGCCTCGCGGCTGAAGAGCTGGCTGGCCTCGATGGCCTTGCCGCTGTACATGCATTGATGCTTCTGCTGCTCCCACAGCTCGAAACGCTCGATGTCCTTGCCGGTGGGACGCGCCTTGCTGAACTCCTTCTGCAAGCGCTCCACCACTTTCTTCCGGGCCGCTTCGCGATCACGGTTGCGTTTGGTAGCGTCTTCACGTTCACCGATGCTCTGCCGTAGCTCGCGCGCCAATTCGATGCGGAAGCTCGTGGGTCGCTCACCTTGGAGCAGGTCCTTCCAGATATCGCGCACCACCATCAGGGCTTCGTTCACCACTTGCTCCACGGTGGGGTTGCGCAGGAAGCCACGTGGCATGGACCGGATCGCGTCCGGGTCGGCGAGCCGTTCGCCGCCCTGCGCGCGGTGATCGCCGTAGGCCACCGAAGCGGCGAGCCAGTACGGCAGACCCTGGAACTGCTCGATGGAGGTGAGCCCAGCCACCGCATCGCGCATCTCCTGCTTCATGTCCTCGGAGCCAGTGTGATCGATCACGTGCTGCACGCGCTTCTTCAAGCTCACCGGCCACTTGTCATCGCTCCAGGCCGGACCGCACACCATCAGTTGGGCGATGCGTGCGGCCGCGCGCGCCGAGACCGCGCCGTGCTTGCGCTCGAAGCGCACCTTGGCCAGCGCCTCGGTGGTCTCCTCGTCCAGATTGAGCAGTTTCTTCACCGCGCCCTTGCGGTACTCGTGCTCGGGGATGGAATAGAGCGCGTGCCAGAGCTTGAAGAGCGTCGAACTCTCGATGCCGTTGATCGTCTGCGCTTCGGCTTCAAGCTGCGGCCAGATCGCGTGTTCTTTCAGCACCTTCCGCAGTTTCGCGAGGGTGGCGTGGCCCGGCAGGTCCGCACGCAGGTTCGTCTCCAGCCCGCTCTTCTTCAACTTCAACCGCTGCAGCAAGCCTCCTTCGGAGACCTTCTCCTGATCGATGATGAGTTGCACGGCTTCCAGCCGCTGCTCCGTGGTGAGCGGCTCCTCACGCATGTACTTGTCGCGCAGCTTGACGTTGTTCACCTGCTGCCAGATGCGGAAGAGTTGATAGACCGGAGAGCTCACCGGCACCACCGGCTTGCGCTCGAAACGGCACTCGCCCTTGTTGCTCGCCTGGCTCTTCAGCGGACGCTGGTAATAGATCACGAAGTCGCGCAGGATGGTACCCAGCTCCTTTGTGGTCCATTGCTTTCTCATCGCTTGGTTACGCGGAATGAGGGCCTCGACCACCTTGTCGCGTACTGCGGGGTCCTTCAACGCCGGATGTGCATCGGCTTGGCGCTTCCATATCGCATCGAACTCCGAGCGGTACCGTTCGCGCAGCACCACGCGTTCCCGGAAGCGCGGCGGATGCAGCGGGTTGTCCAGCAGTTCGCGGTGGAAGTATTGCCCGGGATGCAGGCCGCTCTCTTCCAGCTTCTGGTCCAGCTCATCCTTGCCTTTGAGCCAGTCGCTCACATTCACGCGATAGAAGGTGACCGAAGGCCCCTTGCTGGTCTGTTTGGTCTTGATCTGGATGTAGATCTCCTGGCCCTCCACCTCCTTGAACGAGGTATGCGTGGTCGTCCCGCTGATCTCTTCGCCTTCGCGATCCACCACGACCCTGAGGATCTCCTTCTTGCCCTTGGCATCTTCCACGCTCCAGGAAACCACCCGCACCTTGCTCACCTCGGTGGTCGTGCCGCTGTCCTTCTCTTCCGCCTGCGCTTCCTTGCCGCTCAGCTCATCCATCAGGTCGCCGATGTCCTTGTAACCGCGCCGCTGGTTCATGTGGTACAGCACGCGGCCCAGGTCCGGCAGGCCGATGGACTTGGTCACGGCATCGGCGCGCAGGCCATAGAGTTCGAGCGCGGTTAGCATCGGTGAAGCGCTGGTGAGCGGCTCGCCCAAGCCTTCGGGCCAGGCGCCGATGAGCTTCAGCACCTTTACAAGGTTGGCCCGGCGCAGCTTGTAGCGCTGGTTGTTGCGGCGCATGCTGCGGTAGCGCCTTCGGTCGGCATTGCGCGTCTGGGCCTTGCCCTGCTCGAAGTTGCGCGTGTCGTCGTTACTGGGAATGATGCGCGAGCCCATCCCGTGCAGCTTCACCAGCGCGTTGTCCTTCATGCTCACCACGGCCCAACCCACGCTGTTGCTGCCAATATCAAGCCCTACGATCGTCTCATTCGTTCCATTCATGGCGTAAGAAGTTTGGCGGATCGTCTGTAGCAGTGGCCGGAGCAGAACCTCAACGGCAGATGGTCCGGGTTGAAAATAGCTGGATCTTTCCTATCATTGTGGCGACCTGAAGTCTTTCACAATAAGGACAATTCCGTTGTGAGAACATGGCTTAAGGCCTAACCGCGGCGCAAGTCGCGGTTTCCTTTGCTGTACCGCCGCCGTTGATCTTCAGGGGAATCCCGTATGCATGATGGGACCGCCTCACCATTCTCCGCTCCCTTCTGGGCAGTACCTCCTTGCTCACCCTGCCGCCGCTCGAGCTGTTGGCGAGGGAAGAGCAGGACCGCATGACGTGGACCAAGGATGCCCACCACGTCTTCATCTACGACGCCTTCGTGCGCGGCTTCCGCTACCACGAAGGGCCGCAGGTGATCGGGCGCATCCAGGAGCACGATGACCTGGACCTGGTGCGCGAGCATGCCAACGAGCTCGACCCCGATGCGGTGGCCATCTACTGGCAGGGCCACAAGCTGGGCTACCTCCCCATGGGCGAGAACCGCATGCTGGCCAACCTGATCGACCACGGCATGTTGCTGGCCACCTACGTGCTTTATACCAATTGGACACTCAATGCCAACCCAGCTGTTTGCTCTTTTTCCGGATGACTTCTCCCCGGAGTTGGCCCTGTAGGCCCCGCTACGCGGCCATCTCCGTGTATCGTCCTCCGAAAAAATGGCTGCGCATCCTTGGACGCCATTGAATGTCCAATTGGTATTACACCGCGCCGGAGTTGCCGCCGTGGGAACAGTGCTTCGTGGGCGTGGCACTGCTGCTGCCCGCCAATGCGAGCTTCGATGCGTACTGGGAGCACTACCTCGCCCGCCCCGATGCCGGGTACAAATCGCACCAGCACTACGGTGGCGAACGGGAGGTGGGATGAGCGTTCCGGCCGTCCGGAACATGGTTCCCCCTACAACCACCTCCTCCTCCTGAACCAGATGAGCATGATCGTGGCGATCACGGCCATGAAGCCCATGATGTAGAAATAGCCGTTGGGGTCGTGCAGCTCGGGCATGTGGTCGAAATTCATACCGTACACGCCCACGATGAAGGTGAGGGGGATGAAGATGGTGCTGATGATGGTGAGGAGCTTCATCACCTGGGTCATGCGGGCGTTCTGGCCGGCGTGCCAGGTGTTCTCCAGGTTGGTGAGCATGTCGCGGAACACGCCGATGCTCTCGGCGATGTAGACGGTGTGGTCCTGCAGGTCGTTGATGTAGCGGCGCGTGCCCTTGTCGATCAGGTCGGTCTGCACGGTGTTCATACGGCCGGCGAGCTCGCGCACGGGCGTGGTGTACCGCCCCACGGTGATCAGCAGCGAGCGGATCTCCTGGATGGTGAGCAGGTCCTCGTTGCCGGGGCGCACGCCGATCTTGCGTTCCAGGGCCTCGATGCGGCGGCCCAGATCCTCAACGATCAGGAAGTAATTGTCCACGATCACGTCCAGCAGGGCGTACAGCAGGTAGTCGGCGCCCGAGCGGCGCACGCGCCCGGTGCCGTGGCGGATGCGTTCGCGCACGGGCTCCAGCACGTCGCCGGGCGTTTCCTGGAAGGTGATCACGTAGGCCTTGCCGAGCACGAGGCTGATCTGCTCATCGGCGATGCCGCCGGTCTCGGGGTCCAGGCTCAGCATCTTGGTCACCACGAAGAGCTGCTCGGGGTACTCCTCCAATTTGGGGCGGTGGTCGGTGTTGAGCACGTCCTCCAGCAGCAGCTGGTGCAGGCCGAAGCGCTCGCCCGCAGCGTGGATGATGGCGGTATCGTTCAGCCCGTCGATGTCGAACCAGAGGATGTTGCCGGCCTCGCTCTGCTTGGCGCACGTGGGGGCCGGCGGTACTTCGGCGATGCCGCCCGGGTCATGCTCGGTCCAGGTGTCCGCGTTGTACAGGAAGGTCTTGATGCGCGTGGCGGACGTGTGGTCGCCGGTGACGCCCACGAGCGATCCCGGGGGCAGACCGGCCTTTTCGGAGCGGCTGCTGACGTGCGTCATGCGTACACGGTGGTTGGCAGGGGAGGGGGGGCGGGTGCCACCACGCGGCGCACGGGCAGCGCGATGGCGATACCCTCGGCGCGGAAGCGTTCAAGAATGGACAGGTGGAGGTCGTAGCGCATCATCCGTGCGGCTACCGGCTCGCGGGCCCACACGTAGGCGCGCAGCAGGAGCGCGCCATCGGCGATGCGCACCATGCGCACGGGCACCACGGGTTCCCCGCGTTCCAGTTCCTCGGCGGTGCGCCGGTCGATGTGGTCCGGGTGGGCGGTGCTGAGCTCAGCGATGATGGCCATGGCACGGCGCGCATCGCTGTCCCACGCTACGGGGAACTCCACGAATTCGCAGGTGGCGGCGTCGCGGATGGTGCTGTTCACGATGGACTCGTCGCTGATGATGGCGTTGGGCACGATGATGCGGCGGTTCTCGAAGGTGAGCACCACGGTGTGCCGCAGGGTGATGTCCTCCACGATGCCGGAGAGATCCGAGGCGCCCGATGCCGAAGCGCCGATGACGATGTGGTCGCCCACGCGGAAGGGTTTGAAGGCCACGATGAAGATGCCGCTGATGATGTTGCTGAAGGCCTTCTGCGCGCTGAAGCCGATGATGGCGGCGAGGATGCCCGCGCCCGCGAACAAGGTGACGGCCAGGGAGCGCACGCTGGGGATGGTCCAGGCGATGAGGCCCAGCGACACCAGCACGATCACGCTGCGCAGGGCGTTGCGCAGGAAGCGGTAGCGCGTCACCTCATCGTGCCCCTGCGCCCTGGAGCGCGTGTAGGCGGTGCGCAGCAGGTTCACCAGGATGCGCTCGGCCACGAAGGCCGCCAGCACGATGAGCACGATCTTCAGCAGCACCAGCAGGTGCGGGGCCATGTCGCCCAGCCAGGTCTGCGCGTCCTGCATCTTGTCCTTCATGGTGGCGCGAACCTACCCGCTGGGCACGGGTCCATTCGGGCCGCGGTGGGCGGGGAATGAACAGGCGGCGGTTCACGCGCCGGTGAGCGCCGTGCGCAGGGCCGTGCCCCCGGGAATGTCCTTGGGCTCGGCGCCGTGCCGGAATAGCCGCAGGCCCGTGCCCTCCACGCTCATCAGGTCGCCGTGTACGTTGAGCAGGGCGCCTTCGCGCAGGCCCACCACCACCGCGCGCGGGTTCAGGGCGAGGAACTCGGCGATGCGCTGGTCGCGGCTCTCGCCCCCGTGGCCCTCGATCCTCTTTTCCGTGTAGTGCGGGTTTATCTGGAAGGGCACCACGCCCAGGGCGCGCAAACTGGGCGGCTCGGTGATGGGCATATCGTTCGTGGTCATGATCGTGGGGCAGGCCACGTTGCTGCCCGCGCTCCAGCCCATGTAGGGCATGCCGCCCATCACCTTCACGCGGATGGCGCGCACCAGCTCGGCGCCGTACAGCGCGCGCAAGAGCTGGAAGGAGTTGCCCCCGCCCACGGCCACCGCGTCGGCATGGGCCAGCGCCTTCACTTTGTCGGTTTCGGTATGCAGGCCGAACAGATCGTGGCCCAGCTCCGCGAAGACCTCGGCGGTGGTGCGCGCGTATTCGTCCATCGGCAAGGTGACGGCCGCGAAGGGCACGAAGGCGATGCGCTTGCGCTCAGGCCCGCCGGCATTGGCCAGGAACTCCCGGATGTGTTCGCGCGGCCAGCCGAGGTAGGGCTCGCCGGGCAGGGTGGAGTTGGACAGCAGGAGGAGCTTCATCGTTCAGTGCGGTATCACGGTGCCGGTGATCGTGAGCCGCAAGGTAGCGGGTCCGCCGCTGGTGGGGATGATCGCCTCGCGGCTCACGCGCCCGGGACGCAGGCGGCCGGTGAACAGCACGTGGATCTCCGCGGTATCGCCGGGCGCGATGGCGTGGTCGGGTACCCGCACGGTGAAGCAATCGCAGTCCAGTTGGGCGCCGTGCATCGTCACCGGTCCATCGGTATCGTTGCGCACGGTCACGGTGGCCTCGCGCTCCTGGCCCTGGACCAGCGGGCCCATGTCCAGCCCGATCGGCGCGCTCAGCGGTCGCGCGTCCGCACCGGCGTCCATCACCTGCTCGATCTCGATCCGCCGTTCCAGCGCGGCGCCCACGCTGTAGACCGAGCCCTTCAGGTCGTCCAGCCGGTCGCTCACGCCGCCAGCGCTCCGGTCCTCGCCGAAGGGCGACTTGGTGATGCGCAGCGCTCCGCTTTCCAGGTAGGGCCGCAGTGCGCCGCCTTGGGCCTCGCGCAGGTGGTTCACCAAACTGCTGATGCGCCGCAGCGAAAGGTTGGCGTTGTAATCGCTCTTGGCCAGCGGGCTCGCGAAGCCGCGCACCCGCAGTTCGATGCGCTGCCCCTCGTCCAGCGCCTGCCGCAGCAGGGCGGTGAATTCATCCAGCCGGGCCAGGCCCGCGTCCACCTTTTCGCGGAAGAACTCCTCGATGGCGGCGGTATCGCCTTCCCAGGCCCGGTGATAATCGGGCCGCAGGGCCTTGTACGCGCGCCAGGTCTGCTCGTAGCTGAGCGCGCTGAGCGTGTCCCATGAGCGCGGGCCGGGCTCGTCGTTGTGGAAGTACAGGCGGACAGGAAGTTTTTCGCGCAGGGAGGTGATGCGCTTCTCGGCCACGGTGGGCGCCTCACCGGGAAGGCTGTCCTGAGCGCTGTCCGTCCCTGTGCTGTCACGCTGAGCCCGCCGAAGCGTGGGGTAACTGTACCGGTAGATGTCGTTGCAGCAGGTGGCGCCCTTCTTGGCCAGGGAACCCGCGCGGTTGCTGGTGAAGTACCCGGACATCGTTTTCAGGTCGAAGGTGGGGTAGAGGTCGTTCGCCGGACCGTTCAGCGGGTACATGAAGTTCACCGGGGCGGTGAAGACGCCGGCGCTGTCCCGGCTCATGAAGTTGTCGTAACCGCCGAACCCGGGCAGGAAATCGCTGCTGAAGTACAATTTCTGCTGGTCCATGTCGAAGAAGGGGCAGCTCTCGTTGCCGGGCGTGTTGATGGGCGGGCCCAGCGGGCGCACGTTGCTCGCGCTGCCGCCGTCGAGGTCGGCCATCCAGATGTCCAGCCCGCCCTCGCCGCCCGGGCGGTCGCTCGTGAAAAAGAGCGTCTCCCTGCCCCGGAACGGCACCACCATGGGCTGCGTGCTCATCGCGTCGCCGAGACCTTCCAAGGGCCGCTGTCCGTCGTCCTGGCCGAGCATGATGCGGCACGGCAGGCGCGCTTCGCAGCGCGAGAACAGGTACAGTCCGCCGGGCGACCAGGCCGGGTTGGCCATGGACACGCCGGGCCGGAGGTCCCCGGTGGCCTGCGGCACTGCCCATACCCCGGCCGCGGTGTCGCTGTGGAAGATGCGCGCCACGTAGTGCGCGCTGTCCACCACTTCCTCATCGTCGTTGAGTTCGCCCCGCAAGCTCGTGAGGTATAATTTACCGCCGGGCCCGGGCCGCGCGCCGAACTCGCTGTCGTAGCTGTTCACCGGCTCGGGCAGGTGGTCGATGGCCACTGCTTCGGGATGCGCCATGAGTTCCTTGGCCAGCGCGATGCCCGCCAGGGCGTTGTCCGCGCGTTGGGCCGTGATGCCGTGCTTGTCCTTCGTCTTCTGTTTGACCTTCGTCCAGGTCTTCCGGGCCTCGTCGTAATGCCCCGCGCACAGCTGCATCTCGCCCAGCCAGCGCAGCGCCTCGGGGTGCGTGCGGCCCTGGTCCTTGCGCTGCACCTTCTCATACACGGCGGCGGCCTGCGGATACTGGTTGCTCTGGCGGCAGGCTTCCGCGTACTTCCACTGCAGCTCCATGCGGCCGCCCTCGGTCCCCATCGCTTCCGCGTAGAATTTCGACGCGCCGTAGAAGTCCCCGCTCGCCATCGCGTTGTCCCCCCAGGTGATGAACTGCGCGGCGTTCTGGGCCCGTACCATCAGCGCGAGAGCGGTCGCCAGCAGGAGGCAGGGAATGCGCATCATAGCTGGGTGGGGCAGGCCTTGTACCGCACCGGTACGTACGGCTTCCTGCGGAATACGCGGACCGCCGTGATCTCGAATCCGCCCCGGTTGCGGCTGGCGGGCACCAACCGGCTGAAGTTGAGGTCGTAGCTCAGACCCACGGTCCAGTCGTCGTATTCGAGGCCGGCGAAGACCATGCCCGCATCGGTCGCACGCCAGTACAGCCCGGCCTGCACCGTGCGCAGGAAGGTGTACTTGTCTTTCAGGATGTACCGTGCGGCGGCGCCCAGCATCAGCTCCCGGAATGTGGCCTGCGCCATGTATTGCGCCATGGGCAGCACGTCCACCTTGGCGCTCACGGGGATACGCGTGATCGCGTGTACCACGGCGCGGCGGTCCAATGGTGAGGTGTCGCCGTTGAGGTCGATGCGCGGCGTGGTGAGGTTGAACAGCGCGATCCCCGCCTGGATCAGCTTGCGCTTGCCCGGGGCGTGCCGGTAGATGAGCCCGGCGTGGAGGTCCGGATGGGTGGCCGCGTCCCGGGAGAACTGCTCGTTGCTGCTGAGCGAAGGGTCGAAGTAGTAGCCGTTGTACTGCGAATCGTAGCTGAGCGCGCTGTAGTCGATGCTCAGCGCCGTGAAACCCGCCTGGATGCCGCCGGTGATGCTCTGCTCCTTCGCCGCGCCGAATTTCTGTGTCCACGATGCGGCCAGGCTGAAGTGGAAGGTGTTCAGCCGCGAATCGCCCGCGCGGTCGTTGTAGAGCCACAGCCCCGCACCCAGGCCTTCCTTGCCCGCGACATTCGCCATGTCGCCGCCTATCCCGAAGGTCCGGTAGGGCACCGTTACGCTGCGCCACTGCTGGCGGAACACGGTACCGGCCCGGTACTGCCCGTCGAACAGCCCGGTGTTGGCGGGGTTCGTCGCGTACGGCGTGTTGAAGAACTGCGTGAAGTGGATGTCCTGCGCGCTCGTGCCCAGGGGAAGCAATGTGCCCAGAACGGCGCCCAGTGTGACGGCCCATCCAGCGAAGAGTCGAGAGACGAGTGGCGAGTGACGAGTGGCAGCTGCGGAGGCAGACTCGCCACGCGTCACTCGCCACTCGTCTCTCGTCCGTGGGCACTCGGTTCTCATCGGATCACGGTAACGTTCCCTTTCTTGAAGAAGGTCTGGCCGTCGGCACACACCGCTTTCAGCCAGTAGACGAACACGGCGGGGTCCACGGGCTTGTCCCTGAAGGTGCCGTCCCATCCTTCGTTCTGGTCCGTGGTCAGGAAGACGAGTTCGCCCCATCGGTCGAAGACC
>Ga0138256_10000945_pt1 | contig 31202 bp, 25 predicted proteins | sample KNB2016incub_MG_FD_105486 | JGI IMG/M metagenome (GOLD analysis project Ga0138256, IMG submission 105486) | Active sludge microbial communities from wastewater in Klosterneuburg, Austria - KNB2014incub_MG | ecosystem: Engineered > WWTP > Activated sludge > Unclassified | place: Austria... | reverse complement strand
GACTGACCCTGCTGCCCGATACCAACATCATCAAGCTGCCCAACATCAGCGCGTCGCAGAACCAGCTGGTGACGGCGATCCGTGAGTTGCAGGCCAAGGGCTATGCGCTGCCCGATTTCCCCGAGAACCCGCAGACCGACGCCGAAAGGTCGATCCGTGCGCGTTACAACAAGTGCCTGGGCAGTGCCGTCAACCCGGTGCTGCGCGAGGGCAATTCCGACCGCCGCGCACCGCGCGCGGTGAAGGAATATGCGCGCAAGAACCCGCACAGCATGGCCGAGTGGAGCCAGGCGTCGCGCTCGCACGTGTCGCACATGCACGTCGGTGACTTCTACCATGGCGAAAAGTCGATGACGCTGGACAAGGCGTGCGACGTGCGCATGGAGCTGACCACCAAGTCCGGCCAGACCCTGGTGCTCAAGCCCAAGGTGTCGTTGCTGGCCGGCGAGATCATCGACAGCATGTTCATGAGCAAGAAGGCGCTGTGCGACTTCTATGAACGTGAGATCGAGGACGCGCACAAGACCGGCGTGATGTTCTCGCTGCACGTCAAGGCCACGATGATGAAGGTCTCGCACCCGATCGTGTTTGGCCACTGCGTCAAGATCTTCTACAAGGACGCCTTCGACAAGCACGGCAAGCTGTTCGACGAGCTGGGCGTCAACGTCAACAACGGCATGGCCAATCTGTACGAAAAGATCGCCACGCTGCCGCAGTCCAAGCAGGATGAGATCAACCGCGACCTGCATGCCTGCCACCAGCACCGGCCCGAACTGGCGATGGTCGATTCGGCCAAGGGCATCACCAACTTCCATTCACCCAACGACGTGATCGTCGACGCGTCGATGCCGGCAATGATCCGCAACGGCGGCAAGATGTGGGGCGCCGACGGCCGCCTGAAGGACGTGAAGGCGGTGATGCCCGAGAGCACCTTCGCCCGCATCTACCAGGAGATCATCAACTTCTGCAAGTGGCACGGCGCCTTCGACCCGAAGACCATGGGCACGGTGCCCAACGTCGGGCTGATGGCGCAGCAGGCCGAGGAATACGGCTCGCACGACAAGACCTTCGAGATCGCCGAGGACGGCGTGGCCAACATCGTCGACATCGCCACCGGCGAGGTGCTGCTGTCGCAGAACGTCGAGGCCGGCGACATCTGGCGCATGTGCCAGGTGAAGGACGCGCCGATCCGCGACTGGGTCAAGCTGGCGGTCACGCGCGCACGCAACTCGGGCATGCCGACGGTGTTCTGGCTCGACCCCTACCGCCCGCACGAAGGCGAGCTGATCAAGAAGGTCAAGCTGTACCTGAAGGACTACGACACCAGCGGCCTGGACATCCAGATCATGTCGCAGGTGCGCGCGATGCGTTACACGCTGGAACGCGTGATCCGCGGCCTGGACACCATCTCGGTCACGGGCAACATCCTGCGCGACTACCTGACCGACCTGTTCCCGATCATGGAGCTGGGCACCAGCGCCAAGATGCTGTCGATCGTGCCGCTGATGGCCGGGGGTGGCATGTACGAGACGGGCGCCGGTGGATCGGCACCCAAGCATGTCAAGCAGCTGGTCGAAGAAAATCACCTGCGCTGGGACTCACTGGGTGAGTTTCTGGCGCTGGCGGTGTCGCTGGAAGACCTGGGGCTCAAGACCGGCAACGTGCGGGCCACTCTGCTGGCGCGCACGCTGGACGCCGCCACCGGCCGGCTGCTGGACAACAACAAGTCACCGTCGCCGCGCACCGGCGCTCTGGACAACCGCGGCAGCCAGTTCTACCTGGCCTTGTACTGGGCGCAGGAACTTGCGGCGCAGACGGAAGACGCCGAGCTGCAGGCCAAGTTCGCGCCGCTGGCCAAGGCGCTGGCCGACAACGAGCAGCAGATCGTGCAGGACCTGACCGTGGTGCAGGGCAAGCCGGTGGACATCGGCGGCTACTACAAGGCCGACGACGAGAAGACCAAGGCCGTGATGCGGCCGAGCAAGACGTTCAACGACATCCTGGCGGCGGCGCGCGGCTGAGTGCAGCGCTCACGGTTCTGCCGACAGTCCTGGCGGCGCATGTCGCCGTCAGGACTGCGGGGACACCGCTGGCGCGCCGATACTCGGGCGCATGACTCTTGCAGAAACCCCGGTCGGCCTGACGTCGATCGACGCCGTCAAGGTCGGCCTGTCCGCCGTCGGTTACGTGGCCACGCCGCAGATCGCCACCGCCGTCTACCTGGCGCACCACCTGCGCAAGCCGGTCTTGATCGAAGGCCCCGCCGGCGTCGGCAAGACCGAGCTCGCGGTTTCGACCGCGCGCGCGCTGGGCTTTGCGCTGCTCCGCCTGCAGTGCTACGAAGGGCTGGACGACAGCCGTGCCCTCTACGAATGGAAGTACGGCAAGCAGCTGCTGTACACGCAGATCCTGAAAGAGAAGATCGGCCTGCTGGTCGACGATGCCGACAGCCTGCAGGCCGCGTTCAACAAGCTGGCGGGTTTTCAGGACCTGTTCTTCTCGCGCGACTTCCTTCAGCCGCGGCCCTTGCTGCAGGCGATGGAACAAGCCGCGGGCAGCGTGCTATTGATCGACGAGGTCGACAAGAGCGAAGAATCGTTCGAGGCGCTGCTGCTCGAGGTGCTGGCCGACTACCAGGTGACCATCCCCGAGATCGGAACCATCCGCGCGCAGGTGCCGCCGCTGGTGCTGCTGACCTCGAACAACACGCGCGAGCTGGGTGACGCGCTCAAGCGCCGCTGCCTGCATCTGCACATCGGTTTTCCGACGCCCGAGCTCGAGCTGCAGGTGCTGCGTTCGCGCGTGCCGGGGCTCAACGCACAGCTGCTGCGTCAACTGGTGGCCTTTGTGCAGGCACTGCGCGCCGAAAACATCCGCAAGCCGCCGTCGATGGCCGAATCGGTCGACTGGGCGCGCGCGCTGCTGCTGCTGCACGCCACGGCGCTGGACGAAACGCTGGTGCGCGACACGCTGAACGTGCTGCTCAAGCGCGAAAGTGACATCGTCGAGCTGAACGACCGCCTGCCGGCGCTGGCCCGCGCCGCGCTGGCCGAAGCCGGCTGATCACCGGCATCGCGCCGATGGACCAGACCCTGGCCGCTTACGTGCGTGCGCTGCGGGCAGCCGGTGCTGACGCCTCCACCGCCGAGGCGATCGACGCCGCGCGCGTGGTCGGCCTGGTGGGCTATGGCGATCGACGGCTGTTGAAGGATTCGCTGGGCCTGGTGCTGGCCAAGTCCGAGTCGGAGAAAGCGCTGCACGATCAGGTGTTCGAGCTGTACTTCAAGGCGCCGGCCGTTTCCGACCCAACCCCTGAAGTTGAGGTCGGCGGCGACCGGCAGGCCGATGGCACGGGTGATGCCACTCTCGATGCGCTGTTGTCGTTGTTGCGTACCGACCCAGGCGGCGACGGTGGCGCTGCGCCGGGTTCGGCGCTGAACCCGGCGCTGAACATCGCTTTGCGGCAAGCCGCCCGCGCGGCGGCAGTCGACGACATCCGCTTCGCCTGGCAGGCGCCGTTCCTGGCGCGCCGAATGCTGGAACAGATGGGCATCGCCACGCTCGAATCCCGGCTGCTGGCGAATCTGGACAACCCTGCCGCCGTGGCCGAGCGGCACCGGCTGTCGGCCGCACGGGATGCGCTGCAGCGCCATGCGCGCACGTTCGTCGACCAGCGCTACGAACTGTTCGGCCGCCCGGCCACCGACGCCTTCATGGCCGAGGTGGCCGTGCAGCGCCCGCTGAGCCGCATGGGCCCGCCCGACCTGGCGCGCATGACGGCGGTGGTGGCGCGCATGGCGCGGCGGTTGGCGATCAAGCATTCGCACCGGCGCCGGGTGCTGCTGCGCGGTCAGCTCGACCTGCGGCGCACGCTGCGGGCCAGCGCCGGGCACGATGGCGTGCCCTTCAAGCTGAGCTTCAAGCAGCGCCACCGCGACAAGCCGCGTCTGGTGGTGGTGTGCGACGTGTCGACCTCGGTCGCGCCCCACGTGCGCTTTCTGCTGCTGTTTCTGTACGCGTTGCAGGGCACGGTGACCGACCTGCACACCTTCGCCTTCTCCAATCGGCTGAAGGACGTGCAGCCGCCTCTGGCGCGGCTGCCCTTCGACGACGCGATGGACCTGATCCTGCGCGAGGTAGGCGGTGGCGGCACCGACTACGGCCAGGCCTGGCAGGATCTGCACGACCGGCACTGGCCGCTGGTCGACCGCCGAACCACGGTACTGGTGCTGGGCGACGGCCGCAGCAATGGCGCCGACCCGCGGCTGGACCTGTTCGCCGAACTGGCGTTGCGCGCCAAGCGGCTGGTCTGGCTGTGCCCCGAGCCGCCCGGCCGCTGGGGCAGCGGCGACAGCGGCATGCTGCAATACCGGCCGCACTGCAGCCATGTCAGCCACTGCGCCACCGCGGCCGATCTCGAACGTGCCATCGACGAGGCGCTGGAAGCCTACGATTGAATACGCTGCACCTTCGCACCCCCTTTTCATTCAACCGACAGGAGCCCCCATGTCCGCAACCCAACCGGCTGCCACCGGCTTCGGCCTGAACCCGCAGGACGAACTGAACGATCTGCGCATGTCCGAGCGGGCGATGCCGCTGCTCGAACATGTCAAGCGCTTCTGCGCCGAGGTGGTGGCCCCCATGGCCGAGAAGTTCGACGCCCTGGGCGAGGGCCGCGCCGACCGCTGGAGCTACGTTCCCGGCCAGCTCGAACTGCTGCAGACCGCCAAGGACGAGGCCAAGAAGCAGGGCCTGTGGAACTTCTTCCTGCCCGACGCGCACACCGGCGAAGGTCTGAAGAACCTGGACTACGCCTACATCGCCGCGGTGCTGGGCCGCTACCCGCATGCCAGCGAATGCATGAACTGTTCGGCGCCCGACACCGGCAACATGGAGGTCATCGAGCGCGTGGGCACGCCCGAGCAGAAAGAGCGCTGGCTGAAACCGCTGCTGGCCGGCGAGATCCGCTCGGCCTATGCGATGACCGAGGTGCACCACGCCTCGTCGGACGCCAAGAACATCGCCACCACGGCCGTGCTGGACGGCGATGAATGGGTGATCAACGGCGAGAAGCACTACATCTCGGGCGCCGGCGACCCGCGCTGCAAGATCATGATCACGATGGTGCGCACCAGCCCCGACGCGCCACCGCACCAGCAGCAGTCGCAGATCCTGGTGCCGACCGACACCCCGGGTGTGAAGATCGTCGGGCCGATGCATGTGTTCGGCGATGACGACGCGCCGCACGGCCACATGCACATCGTGTTCGACCAGGTGCGTGTGCCCAAGGCCAACATGCTGCTCGGTGAAGGGCGCGGCTTCGAGATCAGCCAGCTGCGCCTTGGCCCGGGCCGCATCCACCACTGCATGCGCTCGATCGGTCAGGCCGAGCGTGCGCTCGACCTGATGGTGCGCCGCGGTGTGTCGCGCAAGGCCTTCGGCAAGGACCTGGTCTGGCTGGGCGGCAACATCGAGATCATCTCGCGTGCGCGCATCGAGATCGAGTCGATGCGGCTGATGGTGCTGAAGGCCGCCAAGGCGATGGACGTGCTGGGCAACCGCGAAGCGCGCATCTGGGTGCACATGGTCAAGGCCATGGTGCCCGAGCGCGTGTGCAAGATCATCGACCAGGCGATCCAGATGCACGGTGCGCTGGGCGTGTCGCAGAAGACGCCGCTGGCGGGCATGTATGCGCAACAGCGCACCCTGCGTCTGGCTGACGGGCCCGACGAGGTGCACCACCTGGTGGTCGGCCGGCAGGAGGTGCGCGCCTACGAGGGCCTGGACCAGGATGTCAAGTCGTCGACGGCCTGGCGCAGTTGAGCCGGACCCGTGGGCGAGAAGGCCCACCATCGCCCGTCTGGTCATAGCGACCCCACCCCAAGGTGTGCCGATCAGGTGTCTTGCACGCCGAGGCTCACCCATCCGGATCCGGAGAACTTGATGAGCAACTTCGCCACGTGTGACCTCTGCGACGCCCACAAGAACGACAGCGACGGCGCGTTTCGCGTGTTGCCACCTGTGTTTCGTGACTTTGGCGGGCGATCGCGCTTCTCTGGCCCCATCAGCACCGTGCAGTGTTTCGAAGACAACTCATTGGTCAAGGCGGCCCTCGACCAGCCGGGCCAGGGCCGCGTGCTGGTGGTCGACGGCGGCGCGTCGTTGCGCCGGGCGCTGGTCGGCGGCAACCTGGGCGCGGCTGCGGCGCGCAACGGCTGGGCCGGCGTGGTGGTCGACGGCGCAGTGCGCGATCTGGCCGAACTGAGCGCCTGCGAGGTCGGTATTCGCGCGCTGGCGCTGATGCCACTGCCCACCGAGAAGCGCAACCAGGGTCAGCGCGACGTGCCGGTTATGGTCCAAGGGGTGATCGTGCGGCCGGGCGAATGGCTCTACGCCGATGAGGATGGCGTCGTCGTGATGGCGGCGCCAGCCTGAAGGCCCGCAGCGGCCGCCCATGACGCCAATTCATCCCTGCTTCGCGCCGCCTCGTAAGGCGCGCCCATGGCGTCGAAGGTCCGGATGGCCTGGTGCAGCGCGGCTGCGGCGGCGGTGCTGTCGCCGCGCTGGCGCTCGATGCGCGCCAGCACCCGCTCGCTCCAGCCGCGGCCGTACACGTAGCCGGACTGGTCAGTGATGCGGATGCCGTCCTGCGCGTCGGCCCGTGCGGCATCGAGCTCGCCCTGCAGCAGACGCGCGTTGCCCCGAAAGCCGAGAAACAGCCCTTGCATCTGCGGGATGCGAAACCGCACGGCCATCGGGATCGCCTCGTCCAGCAGGCGCAGCGCCTCTTCGGCCTGGCCGTGCTCGACCAGCGCCAGGGCCAGCATGCCCAGCGTGGTCATGCGGTTGAGCGGGTCGACGGCAAGGTCCAGGCTGCGTCGGCAGTGGCTGATGGCCGCGTCATGCGCACCCGCCAGCGTGTGGATGAAACCGGTCGTCCAGGCGGCGTAGCTGGCCAGGCGGCGGTCACCCTGGGCGTCGGCCAACTCGGCGGCGCGCGCCTCCATCGCCAGGCCTTCGGCGAAGCGGCCGCGGTATGAGAGGTTCAGCCCAAGGATCCAGCAGGCCTGGCCGAACCACCACTGTTCGTGCGTGTCCCGCAGCAAGGCACAGGCCTGCTCGCCATGCCACACGCCTTGTTCCGGTTGTGCCCAGAAGTGTTCGAGTGACAGCAGGAAGTGCGCCTTGCCCGTGCCGGCCCGGTCGCCGCAGGCGTCAGCCTCGCGCAGGGCACGTTGTGCGTCGGCCATGGCCCCAGGGTGGTCGCCCAGGTAGGTGCGCGTGCTGCCGCGTCGCAGGTAGTAGGTGGCGGCGGACAACGGGTCGGCCGCCGCGTCAATTTCGGTCTGCAGCGGCAGCAACAGTGCCAACACGTCGGCGAAGCGCCCGAGGAAGAACAAGGCCCGCGCCTGGTGCAGTGCCAAGTCACGCTTCAGAACGGCAGCCTGCGCCGCTGGCAGTTCAGCCGCGTGCTGCCGTGCCTGCGCAAGCAGCTCGATCGATGAGGCATGCGCGCCATCGTGTGCCACCCGTTGCGCCAGCCGAACCAGCGCACCAACGGCCTTCGCGTGGTGATGGGTCTGCGCATAGTGATGGGCCAGGCGGTCGAGCATCGCCTCGCTGCCGTTGTCATTCTCAATCGCCTCGGCCAGGGCCAGGTGCAGGTTGCCCCGCGTCGGTGGCAGCAGGTCGGCGGTCAGGGCCTGCCGCACCCGTGCATGCAGCACGTCGAAGGCTTCGCCCGACAAGCAGGCCAGCCGGCGGCGAACCAGCTCTTCCAGCGCCGAGGCGGCCGCGGTCTCTGACAGCCCGCTCGCCCGTTGCAAAAGCGGGAACGGCGTCTCGCGGCCTGCCACCGAAAGCACGGTCAGCAGCTGGCGGGCCTCGGGCCCCAGGCGTTCCAGCTGGCCTGCAATCATGTCGTGAACACGGTTCGGCAGGTTCAATCCCGTGCGCCGCAGGATGCTCGGATCGGCATCGACCGTTCGCATCGCTTCGACGATGACGAATGGGTTGCCTTCGCTGGCCGTCCAGACCGGGTCCAGCCAAAGTGCCAGGGCCTGGTCTGCGATGCCCGCGGGCCGCATTGCAGTCACCAGCGCTGCCGTGTCGGCCCGCGACAGCGGCTGCAAAGGCAGCTGCTGCACCCACCCGGCACATTCGCCCGCCTTCACTTCTCGCAGCGTGCGGTTCAGCGCTGGCGAGGCGACGATGTCTTCGTCACGCGCCGTAACCACCAGCAGCAGCGGCCATCCCAACGCGCGGCGGGCGGCCACGGCCAGCAGGCGCAGACCAAGCTCGTCGCTCCAGTGCAGGTCTTCGAGCACCAGCAGCAGCGGGCCGCGCGCGCACAGTTCGGCCAGCGTGCGCAGCACGGCGTCGAAAAGCCGGGCCTGGCGCACGGCGGCGGCGTTCTCGCCCTGCTGCAGTGGCCCCTGCGAATCGAGTTCGGGCAACAAGCTGGCCAGATCGGCGCGCGTTGCTGTTCCCAGCGCCGTCAGCAACGGGCTGTCGCTGGCGATGCCGCCAGAGCGCAAAGCGTCGGTCCAGGCGGTCAAGGCGAGGATCTGCTGGCTTTCGTGGCAACGTCCGATCAGCACTCGCGTACCCGCCGCCACGGCGCGTGATGTCAGTTCCTGCACCAGGCGCGTCTTGCCGATGCCGGCTTCGCCAAGCAGGGCGACCAGGCCACCGCGACCGCTGCGGGCGTTGCCCAGGGACTGCAGCAGACGGGCCATCTCGGCATCGCGCCCGACCAGCGGCACCTCGTGCTGCGGCACCGTAGGCTCGCTTGCCAGGGGCAGCCCGGGCTCGGCCGCAGGCTGGCGCAGCAGCTCGCTGTAGGCCCGGCGGGTGGCGGCTTCGGGTTCGGCGCCCAGTTCTCGCTGCAACAGCGTCAGGCACAACTGGTACTGTTGCAGCGCCGCATTGCGGCGGCCCTGGCTGGCGTACAACCTCATCAAGGCGCGGTGCCCGCCTTCGTGCAGCGGGTCGAGCTCCTGCAGCTTCAGGCAGGCCGCAATCGCCTGCTCTGGCGCAGCGGATGGGTGCAGCAAAGTGATCAGCCGCCACAGGGCCTGTACGGCGCGCTCGTGCAGTTGCTGTCGCCGGGCCTGCAACCAGTCGTCGAACAGCGGCTCACCCAAGCTCAGCCCGGCCAGCAATGCGCCGCGGTACCGCTCGGCTGCCTGGGTCAGTGTGGCGGCGGTGTTGGCCTGCACGGCGCCTTCGAAGTCCAGCACGTCGATCTCGAATCGATCGGCCTCAAGCAGCAGGCCGCGGCCCAAGGTGGTGAAGACCGCCTCACCGCAGGTCTTGCCGATCAGCGACAGGCACTGGCGCAGGCTGGCCAGCCCGGCGCCATCGGGGGCCTCGCTCCACAGCAGCCCGACCAGGGTCTCGCGTTGCTGGGCAACCGACTTGGCCAGCGCCAGATAGCCCAGCAAGGCTTCGGCCTTGCGTGTGGGCAGGCGCAAGCGATCACCAGCCGGGCTTCGCAACTCGAAGCCGCCCAGCAGTTGCAGGCGGAAGCGGTTCATCAGTTGGTGCTAACCCTGGCCATATGCCGATGCGGAATTTTGCGGTCTTGTGACGCTGACCGGATACACATGGATCAATGCGGCGCGGGATGGTCCTGCACCCCATGGTGAAAAGGAGAGGGTGATGAACCGTTTGATTCGTCGAGGCGGCCCGAGTTGGATGGCGGGCGCGTTGGCCGTGGTGGCGGCGTTGTGGGCACCGGCGGTACCGGCGGCAGTGGTCTTCAACGGCTGGAACGCCGGAGGCTCGTCGACGGGCTTCGGCTGGTCGTCTGACCTTTTCGATCCGCGCTTGTTGGGCCTGCCCGACGTCGCCTGCGTCTACGCCGGCGCCAGTGCCACCTGTGCCGACCCGCGTTACCCGCACGGCAGCACCACGCCGCCCGGGCTGCCTACGTTCTCGCCGATCGCCGGCCTGCAGGTGCAGACCCGTGTGGCTCGTGCCGGGCCGATGTTGGCCCAGATGACGGCCGCCATCCAGGCCGCAGGCGACATCGAGGGCCAGATCAGCCACTTCCGCTTCGACAATGCGATCCCTTCACTGGCACAGTATGGCTACGGCCTGTTCAGCAGCGACATCGCCGTTGGCTCGTTCCTGTTCGGTGGCGTCGGCGCCTCCAGGCTCTACTACTACTACGAGTGGGAAATGGCGGGCGATGCGACCGACGACGGCGCCGTGCTGAGCTACAGCCTGCAACTTGAGGGCTCGCCAACGACCAGCGGCCGCAACCTGACGGCCCGCGGCCTGTCACGATCGGGCAGCCAGGCCGGCAGCGTGAGCGGGCAATCGACGGTCAGCCCCTCGCTGTTCTTCAGTCTCGACTCGCCGGCGGGCGTGGCAACGCCGCAGACGCGCGGCACCGGCATGCTGGATGTCTGGATCACGTTCTCGTCGGAACCGATCCTCGCCCTGCCGCGCGACGATGGCACGGTGCCCGAACCCGCCACCTGGGCCCTGTTGCTGGCCTGCGCCGGCTGGGGCCTGCGCGACCGCCGACGGGGGTTTTGGCGCTTGTGATTGAATCACCCGGCGCGCGCTGCAAGGGGCGGGCGCGTTGACCGGGAGAACAGCATGTCCGACGCCACCGCCAGCCCTGACTGGGAAGTCCTGCCTCCGGTGGGGCATGACCCCCAGGCCGTGGCGCAGCGCTGCCGGCAGATGGTGCGTCGCCGCGCGCTGGTCGCCGCCGGCGTGGCCATGGTGCCGGTGCCGGGGCTGGACTGGCTGACCGACGTGGGCATGCTCGTCAACCTGCTGCCGCGCATCAATGCCGCCTTCGGGCTGGCGCCCGAGCAGATCGAGCGCCTGGCGCCCGACCGCCGCATCGTGGTCTTCAAGGCCATCAGTTCGGGTGGCGGCGTGCTGATCGGCAAGGTCGTCACACGCGACCTGGTGCTGTGGATGCTCAAGCTGGTGGGCGTGCGCCTGAGCACGCAGCAGGCCGCCAAGTTCGTGCCCATCGCCGGACAGGCGGTGTCGGCGGCGCTGACCTATTCGGCGCTGCGCTATGTGTGCGAGCAGCACATCCAGCAATGCATCGCCATCACGCGGCTGCTGGCTCTGCCGGCCCCGGCAGCGGCCTGATGGAACTGGCCTGAGGGCAGCCTCGTACAATGCGCAGCTTCGGGGTGTAGCGCAGCCAGGTAGCGCAACTGGTTTGGGACCAGTGGGTCGAAGGTTCGAATCCTTTCACCCCGACCAATTGAATCAACGGGCTGGCTCTCACAAGGGGCTAGCCCGTTTTGATTTCTACTGAACCGGCAACAATTTCAGCAACGGAATATCTGGGCATGTCAATTGTGGCCAGGCGGTTTCTCTTGCACAAGCTGTGGTGGCAGCCTCCAATTTTGGAGGAAGCGAAATGAAGGCCATATTCGCGGTCTGCGTCGCGATCGCAGCACTCAACTGCCACGGCCAAAACGTCTTCGACGCGAACATGCAAGGGCAGCCACTCGTCTATATGGACACCGGCACAGTAGTCGGATGCGGGCTGCGCTGATGCCGGTCTTGACAGCCGCAGCGTCTTGGCTGTGGTCGCGTCTAAATACCTTGTACTTGTTCACCTGTAGGCCCGTTATGCGTCTGCCGGGCATCGTGATTGCCTTCTTCTGGAGGACAACCGCTGTAGGAATCCGACCGCAATGCGCACCCCGAGGGCGTGCGTCAACACGGCGCTCAAGATGGTTGTCGCTGAGCGCTCAAGGAAATTGTTGTCCGCCATCCAATCCCGGATCAATCCGGGAATCGACTTCAGCCCAGGCTAAATCGTTAGGCGAGGGGATGAGGCCATCGATTGGCATCGCCGTTGGCCGCAATGACTCATTGCGCCGTTCTCGCGCGGGTGCTACACCCTGCTTCAAGCGATCTGCCGTGCTGGCTGCAGATGTGATGGCAGCGAGCCCGCAGTGTCTGTACCACCCGACAAGGGCTGTTGCCGGGTTCATTGACCATCGTGGCCGCCCAGCCCTGCGCCGCCAGCATCAGCACGGGAGTTCCCGATGGCATTCGGCTTCAAGTACGGCACCAACTACGACTACGAGACCTCGGAAGACGAGTCCCTCTCCTTCATCGGCACCATCTCATGGGGCACGATCATCCTCAACGACCGGCGCGACGACTCGAAGCTCAAGATCAACTACCGCTGTGCCTCAATCGGCAACGGCAAAGGCCTGCCGGTGAACATGTCGCACTCCGACTTCAGCAATTGGAGCGGCGGCGATGCGGTCGTGGCCAATCGCCATTTCTACGACGGGGTTTTCCCCTGTCAGGGCTACATGATCGGGGCCGGCGGCGGCATTGGCTTGACCGACAGCGCCGAGAACAGCGCCAGTGTCACGCTGGTCCTGTTCGGCATGGCGCCAGTGTTCGCAGGGGTTCGGATGTGGGGCGCCTCGGTGGCTGCGCTGCCGGGCGTCGGGCTGAGCGCGGGAGTCGCGCGCTTCTGGGTGGCATGAAACCGGTCTGTGCGGTTGCGCACTTCGAAATTTGCGGAAAGCAGAGTCCCGGCCAGCCAGGTACTGGCATCTGTACTATGCATTGATCGGGAAGTGAGGTACACGAGCCACTCGTGTGTGCGAACTGCGCCGACTTGTCGATCAGCGCGGACGGCATCATGTATCGGTTGAGGTCGGTCCTTTCTTCAGAAGTCGATGAGTCCCAGCCGACCGATGAACCCGCAGATGTCGTCATCTCGCACAAGCCCGCTCGAAAGGATCTTCTTCATGGGCCTTTCACGCGCCGCGTGGTGCATGCCCTTCAGGTGTTTCCAGTTCGAGCCGAGCCGGTGCTCAGCCTTTTGCTGTCGCCGCCACGTCCGTCCGATCAGGCCCTCAGACCAACAGACGTACAGGATGCGGACGCTGAAGAAGGTGACACTGGACTCGCGGGTCGAAGGTTCGAATCCTTTCATCCCGACCAACTTTCACTCAGCATCAGCCGACGAGCATCACCTATGGGATGCGCATCGTCAGCACTTCGGTTCAAGCTGCCTTCGCTGTTTCGAGGAGTATCGACATGGCCGCTGGAAGCAGACAGTTTCTGTTGCAGGACGTCGACCCGATGGCGCTTGTCGACGAGCTGGCGCAGGGCGCCGTCAGCGATGGCCGCGGCCTGACGCTGGGTGACCTGGTCGGCCATCGACTCGACCGCTATGCCGCGATGCATCGGGTGCTGCACCTGTTGGCCGGCCTGGCAAGACGTGGCTGGCTGCGGCCCACCGACGTGATCGAGGGCATCGGTGCCGAGGTGCAGGACAAGAAGGGCATGGACGCCTTTCAGGCTGCCCATGTGCTGCCTTGCGACCTGGCGATCAACGGCTGCGAAGGCGTGCACGAGCAGTTCTTCTCGCCCATCATCCGCGGCAACGTCAAGGCGAGGCTGTTCGGCCGGACCAACGTGGTGCACCGCCTGGTCAACTACGCCGACCGGCGTTGCGAGGCCAACGGCTGGATCGATGCGCTGGTGCACTGCGCACGGCTGCTGGCGCAGGGCGGTGACGCCGAAAACGTGTTTCAGCGCGAACTGCTGCCACGTTGCGCGCAGGCCGTGGTGGCGGCACGCAACGCGCTGATGTCGGCGCTGCAGACGGCCGAGCGGCAGGCCATGGGCAAGCCCACGCTGCTGGCGCCCAACGGCCTGCCGGCCTCACCGCGGGTGCAGGACTTTCGCGTCAGCGACAAAGTGGCCGATCCGCGCGTGCGCGCCATCAACAAGGAGGTGGTGCTGCAGGTCTTCGACGAGTACCAGCGCGGCATCGCCGGCCTGGCGCCCGAAGTGCTGGCACGCGGCCGCCGAGAGAGCATCGACTGGGTCGAACTCGAGCGCGACTGGCGCGCGACATACGGCGTCTGAGCGGCGTTGAAGCCGCAGGTCAGCCGGCCGGGTCGCCGCGCCAGGCCGAGCGTGCCCGGGCCGCCAGGTCGATCTCAGGCAGCGGCAACTCGCCCGCAGCGTCCAGCGTCGGCGCGGTGGGCGCGACGTGGTCGAACAGCCCGTCCAGCGCCGACGGGATGAAGCGCGAACGCGCCGCATACAGGTGGCGGCTGCCCCAGTGCCGCTGCTGGGTGATGTGAAATCGCTGCGGCAGCAGCAGGTGCAGCCTTTCCTTGGCGCGCGTCATGGCGACGTACAGCAGGCGGCGCTCTTCGTCGATCTCGGCGTCGCTGCCGGTGGCCAGGTCGGCTGGCATGCAGCCGTCGACGACGTTGAGCACGTGCACCGAATGCCATTCCTGGCCCTTGGCTGAATGGATGGTCGACAGGATCAGGTAGTCCTCGTCGCGGTGCGGTGGGCCCGCTTCGTCGCTGCTGGCTTCGGGTGGGTCGAGTGTCAGTTCGGTCAGAAAGCGCTCACGGCTGCCATGGCCGACGGCCAGCCGCGCCAGCTGCGCCAGATCCAGGATGCGCACTGGCGCGTCGTCGCCGTACAGGCGCGGCAGCTGGCCCTGCAGCCAGGCGACGGCGCGGTCGATGGCGCCGGGCCAGGGGGCGTCGGCGTCGATCAGGGTGCTGCAGGTGTCGCGCAGCACGGCCCAGTCGCTGCGCGCACGGGGTGTAACGGCCCAGTCGCGCAGCGTGGACGCCGGGTCGGCGCTGGCGTCCATGGCGTCGAGCAGTTTCATCGCCGCCGCGGGGCCGATGCCGTTGCACAGTTTGAGCACCCGAAAGCCGGCCAGCCGGCAGCGCAGGTTGTGCGTCCAGCGCAGCAGACAGATCACGTCCTTGATGTGCGCTGCCTCCAGGAAGCGCAGGCCGCCGAACTTGACGAAGGGGATGCGCCGGCGTGCCAGCTCGAGTTCGAGCGCAGCGCTGTGTTGCGCGGTACGGAACAGCACCGCCTGCTGTGTCAGCGGCGTGCCTTCCTCACGCTGGCGCAGCACCTCGTCGGCCACCCAGCGGGCCTGTTCGGCCTCGTCCAGCACGTTGACCAGCTGCGGTCGTTGCGACGAGATCTTGTCGCTCCACAGTGTCTTGGCAAAGCGCCGGCTGGCCTGTGCGATCACGGCATTGGCCGCCTGCAGCAGTGGTTGCGTGCTGCGGTAGTTGCGCTGCAGCGTCAGCACCTGGGCCACGGGTGTGAACGCGGCCGGAAAGGCCAGCATGTTGTCCACCTCGGCGGCACGAAAACCGTAGATGGCCTGCGCGTCGTCGCCGACGGCGGTGACACCCCGTCCTTCGGGCTTGAGCGCGTGCAGGATGCCGGCCTGCAAGCGGTTGGTGTCCTGGAATTCGTCGACCAGCACATGGTCGAAGCGGGCACCCATGGCCTGCGCGATGGCCGGCTCTTGCACCGCCAGGTGCCAGTACAGCAGCAGGTCGTCGTAGTCCAGTACGCGCTGGGCCTGCTTGGCGTCGGTGTAGGCGGCGAAAAGGCGCTGCAGATCGGCCTGCCATTCGGCACACCAGGGATAGTGCGTGGTCAGCACCTCGGCCAACGGGCGCTGGCTGTTCAGCGTGCGCGACAGCAGCGCCATGCAGGTGCGGGCCAGCGGAAAACGCCTGTCGCTGTCGTGCAGGTCGAGTCGGGTGCGGGTGATTGCCAGCAGTTCTTCGGTGTCGCTGCGGTCGATGACGCTGAAATCGGCGGCCAGGCCCAGGCTGCCCGCATGGTCACGCAACAGCCGCGCGGCCACGCTGTGGAAGGTGCCGCACCAGGGCAGCTCGGGCGGATGCGTCGTGCTTGGCAGGCCCAGCGCCTGGTGCAGCAGGCGGCCGGCGCGGCGCGCCATTTCGGCCGCGGCGCGGCGCGAAAAGCTCATCAGCAGGATGCGCCGCGGGTCGGCACCGTCCAGCACCAGACGCGCCATGCGCGTGGCCAGCGTCAGCGTCTTGCCCGATCCGGCGCCGGCCACGACCAGCAGCGGTGCGTCGCCGTGCAGCACGGCCGCCGACTGTTCGGCATTCAGGTGATCGAGCATGGACGGCGCCCCCGTCAGATTCGGAGATGGCGAGGTCTGGTCCGGAACAAGAATCATGGGTCTCGTACTGTATAGACATCCAGACTTCGATGGCAGGTCCGGGGCCCGACCATCGGCGCGGCATGCCCTGCCTCGGTCGCCGGCGGCCAGGGCGCGGGCATGGCGTTGCACAATCGTCGGCGTGCGGCGGTCGATCGACCGTGCCGTGCGAATCGACACCACGACACCAACCCTTGAAGCCTTTCCGATGGCCATGCAATCCTCAACCCACGCGCTGCGCCGCACCGTCGTGGTCGGTGCTGGTGCGGTAGGCAGCTATTACGGCGCGCTGCTCGCGCTGGCCGGCCATCCGGTGACGTTGATCGCACGGCCCGCCCATGTGCAGGCCATCCGTGCCCAGGGGCTGCAACTGCAGCGCGGCGGGCAGACCCAGGTCGTGACGCTGGACGCCAGCACCGAGCTGGCTGACACAGCCGACGCCGATCTGGTGCTGGTGTGCGTCAAGTCCACCGACACCGAAGCCGTGGCGCGCCAGCTGGCGCCGCTGCTGCAGCCGCGGGCGCTGGTGCTGAGCCTGCAGAACGGCGTCGAGAACCCCGCGCTGCTGGCGCGCCACCTGCAGCAGACGGTGGTGCCGGTGGCGGTCTACGTCGCAGTGTCGATGCCTGCGCCCGGAGTCGTCAGCCACCATGGCCGGGGTGACCTGGTGATCGGCCCGCGGCAGCGCCAGGCAGCGGACGACGACGACACGATGTGCCAACTGCAGGCCGTGGCTGCGCTGTTTGGTACGGCCGGCGTGCCGGTGCGCATCTCGGCCGACGTGATGGACGAACTGTGGCGCAAGCTGATGGTCAACTGCGCCTACAACGCGATCTCGGGCCTGACGCAGCAGCCCTATGGCCGCATGGCCGCGCTGCCTGAGATCTGCACGCTGCAGCACGAGCTGGTGCGCGAGGTGGTGGCGGTGGCACGCGCCGACGGGCAATCGATGAGCCTGGATGCCGCGCTCGTGGCGATGGCGCAGATCGCGCAGGCGATGCCGGCGCAGCTGTCGTCGACGGCGCAGGACATGGCGCGCGGCAAGCCCAGCGAGATCGACCACCTGAACGGTTTCATCGTCCGCCGCGGGGCCGAGCTGGGTGTGGCCACGCCGGTCAACCAGGCGATGCAGGCGCTGGTCAAGCTGGCCGAAACCGCGCGTGACTATGGCTGAACGGGCACAGCGCCCGCCGGCCGAATTCGAGCAGGCGCTGCGCGAGCTGGGCCTCGCCGGCGACGAGACGCTGCTTGGCGAACCTCTGACCGGCGGCGTCTCGTCCGACATCTGGCGCATCGACACGGCTCAGGGCCCGGTGTGCGCCAAGCGTGCGCTGTCGCGCTTGCGGGTGGCTGCCGAATGGACCGCGCCGATCGAGCGCAACCTGTACGAGGCGCGCTGGATGCAGGTGGCCGAAACGGCCCGGCCCGGCAGCGCGCCGCAGCTGCTGGGGCAGCACCCGGGCCTGGGCGTGCTGGTCATGCGCTACCTGCCGGCGGCCGAGTACCCGCTGTGGAAGCAGCAGCTGCGCGATGGTCTTGCAGATCCGGCCACGGCGCGCGCGGTCGGGCAGACGCTGGTCGCCATTCACGCCCATTCGGCCGCGCTGCCCGAACTGGCGCCGCAGTTCGACAGCCAGGGCATCTTCTTCGACATCCGGCTCGACCCCTATCTGCTGGCCACGGCAGACAAACACCCCGACTGTGCGGAAGCCCTGCGCGCACTGGTGACGCAGACGCAGGCGTACCGCCTTGCACTGGTACATGGCGACGTGAGCCCGAAGAACATCCTGGTCGGCACGCAGGGCCCGGTGCTGCTGGATGCCGAATGTGCCTGCTGGGGTGACCCCGCCTTCGACCTCGCGTTCTGCCTGAACCACCTGCTGCTCAAGGCGCTGTGGAACCCCGCGGCACGGGCGGGCTATCGCCAGTGTTTCGACGCCTTGGGGCAGGCGCATTTGCAAGGGGTGAACTGGGAGCTGCAAGCGGCTTTCGAGCGTCGCGCCGCGGCGCTGCTGCCGGGCCTGCTGCTGGCGCGCGTGGACGGCAAGTCGCCGGTCGAATACCTCAGCGACGACGTGCATCGCGCGCCGGTACGGCGCTGCGCGCGGGCGCTGCTGCAAGCACCGGTGGCAACGCTGGCCGAGGTGGCCGCGGCCTGGCAACGGGAACTGGGAACATGATCACCAAGACCCGCATCAGCCGGGTGCTGGCCCGCCGCGTCTGGGACAGCCGCGGCCGCCCCACTGTCGAGGCCGAAGTCGAACTGCAAGGCGGTGCCCGCGGCCGTGCCATCGTGCCTGCGGGGGCCAGCAAGGGATCGCGTGAAGCGCTGGAGCTGCGCGACGGCGGCGCAGCCTTCGGTGGCCTGGACGTGTTGACCGCGGTGGGCCATGTCAATGGCGAGATCGCAACTGCCGTGCTGGGTCTGGATGCCGCTGATCAGGCCCGGCTCGACGATTGCCTGATCGCGCTCGATGGCACGCCCAGCAAGCAGCGCCTGGGCGCCAACGCGACGCTGGCGGTGTCGATGGCAGCGGCGCATGCGGCAGCGGCTGCAGCCGGACTGCCCTTGTACCGATACCTGGGCGGCGACGACGCGCGGCTGCTGCCGCTGCCGCAGATCCAGATCTTCGGCGGCGGCGCCCATGCCGGCCGCCGTGTCGACATCCAGGACTTCATGGTCATCTGCCCCGGCGCCAGCTGTTTCGCCCAGGCGCTGGAATGGACGGCCGAGGTCTACCGTCATGCCGGCCGGCTGATGGACGCACGCGGTGCGTTGGCTGGCGTGGCCGACGAAGGGGGCTGGTGGCCATCGTTCGACAGCAACGAAGAGGCGCTGGAAACGCTGGTGGCCGCGATCGAAGCCGCTGGGTTCGTGCCGGGCACGCAGGTGGCGATCGCGCTGGACATCGCGGCCAGCGACTTCGGCCGCGGCGGGCGCTACACGCTGGGGCTGGACCAGCGCGTGCTGGACAGCGACGGCCTGATCGAGCTGCTGCTGCGCTGGTGCGAGCGTTACCCGATCGTCAGCATCGAAGACCCGCTGGCGGAAGACGACCCCGAAGGTTTTGCCCGCTTCACCCAGGCCGTGGGTCATCGTCTGCAGGTGGTGGGCGACGATTTTCTGGTGTCCGACGCCGCGTTGCTGCGCCGGGCCGCGGCGGCGGGTGCCGCCAACACGGTGCTGCTCAAACCCAACCAGCGCGGCACGTTGAGCGAAACGCGCCAGTGCTGGCAGGCCGCCCAGGCATTGGGTTATGCCGCCATCGTCTCGGCGCGCTCGGGCGAGACCGAAGACACCACCATCGTCGACCTGGCCATCGGCTGGCAGGTCGGCCAGCTCAAGGTGGGATCGTTCGCGCGTGGCGAGCGCATGGCCAAGTGGAACGCGGCATTGCGCATCGAACAGCGCCTGGGGCCGCACGCGCGCTTTGCCGGCACCGGGGTGCTGGGGCGATCCCGGCCCGGGCTGCGCCGCTGACGACTCGCGAGATGCGGCGACTGCCAGGTGATCTGCCCCGATTCTTGCCTGGCATCATGCCCGCAGCCGCAGGCGGCGCCCAAGCACATGCCGTTCCCCGCCTTCCAGGAAACTGACGATGACCCGCTTCATATCCCTGATCATGCTGCTGCTGGCCGCCCTGACGGCCCAGGCGCAGGACGTGCGCAAGATCGTTGTCGGCTTTCCGCCCGGCGGCACGCTCGACGTGCTGGGCCGTGCGGTGGCGCAGGCCGCGGCCGACGTGCCCGGCAGCGGCACCTGGGTGGTCGACAACCAGCCCGGCGCCGGCAGTCTGCTGGCCGCACAGAACGTCGCCCGGGGTCAGCCTGACGGTCGCACGCTGCTGCTGGCGCCGGTGGTGGTGCCGGCCTTCATGCCGCACCTGTACAAGAAGATGAGTTTCGATCCGCTGGCCGACCTGGTGCCGGTGGCCGAACTGGGCAGTTTTCGCTTTGCGCTGGTGGTGGGGGCGCAGGTGCCGGTGAAGACCCTGGCCGACTGGGTGGCCTACTGCAAGGCCAATCCGGGCAAGACCTCGTTCGGGTCGTTCGGCGCCGGCACGCCGTCGCACTTCGTCGGCGTGCTGTTCAACCGCGCCGCCGGCACCGACACGCTGCACGTGCCCTACAAGGGCGGCGCGCCCACCATGCAGGCCCTGCTGTCCGGCGAGGTGCAGGCTGCCTACCTGCTGACCGGCGGCATGACCACCCAGCAGGCGCGTGCCGGCAAGGTGCGCGTGCTGGCCGTCACCGGCGGCATGCGGTCGGCTTCGCTGCCCGAGGTGCCCACCTTCGGCGAGGCCGGCCTGGGCCTGAAGGACATGGACGCGGCTTCGCTGTGGTACGGCTGGTTTGCCCCCAAGGGCACGCCAGCGGCCGAGGTCGACCGCCTCAACCGCGTGCTCACCAGCGCCGCCCATTCACCGCAAGTGCACGCCATCCTGGCGCGAGAAGAGATTGCCCCGGCCGACACCTCGGCCGCGGTCTTTGCGCAGAAGGTGCAGCGCGACCACCGGCAATGGGGCGAGGTCATCCGATCCACCGGCTTCACCTTGGACCAGTGAGGGCGTCGCCATGACTGCCGAGATGAGCCCCACATTGCCGGTCACCGTGCACCTGCTGGGCACGGGTGGCCCGCGCGTCGACCCGCAGCGTGCCGGTCCGGCCACGCTGGTCAGCGTGGGCGACGAGCACCTGCTGTTCGATGCCGGCCGTGGCGTGGCGGTGCAGATGGCCAGGGCCGGCATCCCGATGGCGTCGCTGCGCGACATGTTCGTCACGCACCACCATTTCGACCACATCGGCGACCTGTACGACGTGATGCTGTCGTCGTGGTTCGATGGCCGCCGGCACCCGCTCACCATCCACGGCCCGCCCGACACCAAGCGGCTGGTCATCGCGCTGCAGACGCAGATCTACGACAAGGACATCGAGTGGCGCGGCGATGGCGAACCGGTGTTCGGCGGCTGGTCGCCGGCGCTCGGCCATGACGTGTCGACCGGGCTGGTGATGGAAACGCCGGCCTGGCGCGTGATCGCCGACAACGTGGTGCACGGCCACGGCCTGGCGTTCTCGCCGGCCTTCCTGAAACGTTGGATCTGCTACGGCTACCGTGTCGAGACGCAGGGCCGCGTGGTGGCGATCAGCGGCGACACCGTCGACTGCGCCGGGCTGCGCCGCCTGGCGCAGGGCGCCGACGTGCTGGTGCAGTGCTGCTATCTGGCAGAGGCCGAGATCACGAACGAGCACTTCCGCCGGCTGGCGCAGTACACGCTGGCCTGTGGCGACACGGTGGGCAAGATCGCCGCCGAGTGCGGCGTGAAGACCCTGGTGCTGACGCACCAGCGGCCGCGCCGCGACGACGCCATGTTGCGGGCGCTGGAAGCCGAGGTGCGACGCGACTTTGACGGTGAACTGGTGCTGGCCAGCGATCTCGACACGGTGTCGGTCACCGGCTGAGCGGCCCGCCTTCAGTCCGGAATGACCGCCGTGGCTTCGATCTCGATCTTGGCCTGGTCCTCGATCAGCGCCACCACCTGCACCGCGGTCATGGCCACTGAATAGCAGCCGATCAGTTCGCGAAAGGCCTGGCCCACGCCGCGGCCGGCGGCGAGGTATTCGCGCTTGTCGGTGACGAACCAGGTCATGCGAACGAGGTGTTCGGGGCGGCCGCCGGCCTCTTTCAGCACCGCCACGATGTTGGCCAATGCCTGGCGTGTCTGGGCCACGAAGTCGTCGCTGGGAAAACGCTGTTCGGCGTCCCAGCCGATCATGCCGGCGATGAAGACCTGGCGGCCGCACACGGCCACGCCGTTCGCATAACCCTTGGGTCGCGGCCAGTCGGGCGGTTGCAGCACCTGCGAGCGGCCTTGTTCGGCGGAGGTGGAGGTGTTCATCAGTTGCCCTCGAACTGGGGGCGGGCCTTGGCGACGAAGGCGTCGTAGGCGCGCTGGAAGTCCTGCGTCAGCATGCACAGCGCCTGGGCCTGCGCTTCGGCCTCGATCGCCTGATCGATGGTCATGGCCCATTCCTGGTGCAGCATGGTCTTGGTGATGCCGTTGGCAAAGCTGGGGCCGCCGGCCAGATCGGCGGCCAGCGCCTGCGCGTCGGGCAGCAGGGTGTCGCTGCTGCACAAACGGTTGAACCAGCCCCAGCGTTCGCCTTCCTCGCCGCCCAGCGCGCGGCCGGTGTACAGCAGCTCGCTGGCGCGACCCTGGCCGACGATGCGCGGCAGCAGTGCGCAGGCCCCCATGTCGCAGCCCGCCAGGCCGACGCGATTGAACAGGAAGGCGGTCTTGCTGCGCGCCGTGCCCAGGCGCAGGTCGGACGCCATCGCGATGATGGCGCCGGCACCCGCGCAGATGCCGTCGATGGCAGCCACGATGGGCTGCGGGCAATGCCGCATGGCCTTGACCAGGTCCCCCGTCATGCGGGTGAACATCAGCAGTTCGGGTGCCTTCAGGCGCAGCAGCGGGCCGATGATTTCATGCACGTCGCCACCGCTGCAGAAGTTTCCGCCAGCGCCGCCGATGACCACCGCGTGGACGTCATCCGCCAGGCGCAGCGCGTGGAACAGATCGCGCAGTTCGGCATAACTCTCGAAGGTCAGCGGATTCTTGCGCTCCGGCCGATTCAACGTGATCGTGGCCACACCAGCCACCACCTGCCAGGCAAAGTGGCTGGCCTTGTAGTCGGCCATCGGGCGCCGGTTGCCGGCCAGCAGGCCCGGGTCGATGCGGGCTTGGGTCTCGCTCATGCAGGCTCCTTGAAGGCGGGTGGGCTGTTCGCCGCCTGCGCGGCCTTTTCACGGGCGAACAGCGTTTCCATCTGGCGCTTGCCGGCCAGGTACTGGGGCGGCCAGTCGATCTCGGTCCAGCCGATGCGCGCGGCTTCGGTCAGCGTCCAGGCCGGGTTGGCCAGGTGCGGCCGCGCGATCGCACACAGGTCGGCACGGCCGGCGGCGATGATGCTGTTGACATGGTCGGCCTCGCTGATCGCGCCGACCGCCATCGTGCAGATGCCCGCTTCGTTGCGGATGCGGTCGGCAAACGGTGTCTGGTACATGCGGCCGTACACCGGCTGCTGTTCGACGCTGACCTGGCCCGACGAGCAGTCGATCAGGTCGGCACCCTCGGCCTTGAACGCGGCGGCGATGGCCACCGCGTCGTCGGGTGTGATGCCACCGGCCACCCAGTCGTGCGCCGAAATGCGCACCGACATCGGCAGGTGTTGCGGCCAGGCTTCGCGCATCGCTGCGAAGACTTCCAGCGGGTAGCGCAGGCGGTTGGTCAATGTGCCGCCGTACCCGTCATCACGGCGATTGGTCAGCGGCGAGATGAAGCCCGACAGCAGATAGCCGTGCGCGCAGTGCAATTCCAGCCAGTCGAAGCCAGCGGCTGCCGCGCGCCGCGTGGCCTGCACGAAGTCGTTGCGCACCCGGTCCATGTCGTCACGGACCATCGCGTGTGGCAGCGGCCCGCCTTCGCCCAGATAGGGCACCGACGATGCCGCCAGAAGCGGCCAGTTGCCATCGGCCAGCGGCCGATCGGCACCCGTACCCAGCCAGGGCGCGTTGGTCGAACCCTTGGCGCCGGCATGGCCGAGCTGCAAGGCGACCTTGGCGTCGGATTGACTATGGATGAAATCGACGATGCGCGCCCAGGCCTGCTGCTGCGCGTCGTTCCACAGCCCCGGGCAACCGGGCGTGATGCGCGCGTCGGGGCTGGGGCAGGTCATTTCGGCCACCACCATGCCGGCGCCGCCCAGCGCGCGTGATCCCAGGTGAACCAGGTGGAAGTCGCCGGGCACCCCGTCGATGCAGGAATACTGGGCCATCGGCGAGACCACGACGCGGTTCTTCAAGGTCGTGCCGCGCAGCGTGAAGGGCGTGAACATCGGTGGCGGTGCAGCCTGGCCGGCAGGCACCGAGACACCCGCGCGTTCGGCAAACCAGCGCTCGAAGCCGCCCAGCCAGCCGGCGTCGCGCAGTCGCAGGTTTTCGTGGCTGATGCGCTGGCTGCGCGTGAGCATCGAATACATGAACTGCTCGGGCGGCAGCGTGTCGGCGTAGCGCCGCCCGACCACCTCGAACCATTCCATCGCGTTCCAGGCCGCGTTCTGCAGGCGCAGCACGTCGATGCGGCGCGCCGCCTGGTAGCGCTGCAGCACCTCGGGGATGTGATCGGTGCTGTCCCCCAGGGACTGGAACAGCCCGGCCAGCTCGATCGCGTCCTCCAGCGCCAGCTTGGTGCCCGAGCCGATCGCGAAGTGCGCGGTATGCACCGCGTCGCCCATCAGCACCACGTGGCTGTGGCCGTTGAACAGCGACCATTGTGCACAGCTCACGCGCTGGAAGTTCAGCCAGGCCGACCCGCGCAGATGGCGTGCGTTGGTCATCAGCTTCTCACCCTGCAGGTTGGCGGCGAAGAGCTTTTCGCAGAAGGTGATCGACGTATCCTGATCGGCGCGGTCCAGCCCGTGCGCCAGCCAGGTGTCCTCGGGACATTCGACGATGAAGGTGCTGGTCTGCTCGTCGAACTTGTAGATGTGGGCCTGGAACCAGCCGTGCTCGGTCTTCTCGAACAGGAAGGTGAAGGCGTCGTACACCTTGTTCGTGCCCAGCCAGATGTAGCGGTTGGGGCGCTGCACGATGTCGGGCTGGAACACGGGCTCGTGCTGCGCGCGAACGCGCGAATTGATGCCGTCGCTGGCGATGATCAGGTCGGCGTCAGGGAAGTCGGCGTCGCTGTCGACGTCCTGCTCGAACACCAGCTCGACGCCCAGTTGCTCGCAGCGCGCCTGCAGGATGTTGAGCAGCTTCTTGCGCCCGATGCCGACGAAACCATGGCCGCCGGAGCGGATCACGCGGCCCTTGAAGTGCAGCTCGATGTCGTCCCAGTGGTTGAAGGCCTGCTGCACCTGGGCCGCCGACACCGGGTCGCAGCGACGCATGTTGTCCATCGTCTGATCACTGAACACCACGCCCCAGCCGAAGGTGTCGTAGGGCTTGTTGCGTTCGACCACGCGCACGCGGTGTGCCGGGTTGGCCTGCTTCATCAGCAGCGCAAAGTAAAGGCCGGCGGGACCGCCGCCGATGCAGACGATGTTCATGCGCGCCGCTCCACTGCTGGTGGTCAAGATGGGTCAGGCTTGAATTGTTTAGTTCTAAAGCATTCTAGCGATCCTGGGACCGGGCGGGCAAGCGCCGTGGCGCCCTAACCGGTCACGACTGGGTTTGCATCGGCAAGCCGGTGTCCGTGCCCGTTACGATGCAGCGCGAACGTTTGCCGTCAACCCGAAGGCCCTGCTTGAACCCGACCCTGCCCGACCTCGATGCCCTGGCCCAAATTGTCCGCAAGGCCGGCGCCATCGTCATGACCATCTACAACAGCGGCTTCGACGTGCGCAGCAAGGCCGACGCGACGCCGGTGACCGAAGCCGACGAGCGCGCCGAGGCCTTCATCGTGCCGGCGCTGCGTGCGCTGGCACCTGGCGTGCCGGTGGTGGCCGAAGAAATGGCCGCACGCGGCCAGGCCGATGCCATCGGCCGCCGCTTCTGGCTGGTCGACCCGCTGGACGGCACACGCGAGTTCATCAAGCGCAACGGCGAATTCACCGTCAACGTGGCCTTGATCGAAGACGGTTTGCCGGTCCTGGGCGTGGTCGGTGCACCGGCGTTGGGACGCCTGTTCGCCGGTGTGCGCGGGCAGGGCGCGTGGGTCGATGACGAGCAAGGGCGGCGGGCGATCCGAGTGCGGCCCGTGCCTGCCGAGGGACTGTCGGTGGTGGCCAGTCGGTCGCATGGCGACGCCCAGGCGCTGGATCGATTTCTGGCCGGGCGCAAGGTGGCACGCCTGGTCAATGCCGGCTCGTCGCTCAAGCTGTGCCAGCTGGCGGCGGGTGAGGCCGACCTGTACCCCCGCCTGGGCCGCACGATGGAATGGGACATCGCTGCCGGACATGCGGTGCTGGTGGCGGCCGGTGGACAGGTGCATACCCTCGACGGTCAGCCGCTTCGTTACGGCAAGCCGGGCTTCGAGAATCCGCACTTCGTGGCCAGTGGCGGCGCGAGCACCTAATGTGCAGGGGCGGGCCGTCGCGCTTGCATCACATTGGCGATTGACGCGCGGCCTGACTTGTCGCAAAGTCGCGCCCCTTGCTGTGCAACGTTGTTCCACTCGCCCGGGAGGCCGCCATGAAAACCATTCACCTTGCCCCCATGCCGGCCTTCGCCGCCTGACCCGAGCTCTGCCGCTCGCATCGCGTTGAACTGACCGCCGCGCCCGCCGCGGCAATTGGCGTCCTTCAACTCTCGGTCCGCCCAGCCGTGGCCTCGTGGCCGTGGCGAATGCCTTGTTTCTCGAAGAGCCCCAGCGGCGTGCCGCCGCTGGCTTGGCCATGCCTTGCCATGGTCGATTCGATGGCATTCACGACTCCACATGCTCGATTCACTCGATTCACTCGACATTGCTCGACTGCGCCCCATCGGCCTGTCGCCGGTTCAACTGCAACACCTCGCACGCCAGGACATCGACGATCCCGGCGATCACGCGCAACTGATGCGCATCACCGAAGTGCAGCGCGATGCGCTGCACCTGCACGACGGCGTGCACGAACACCCGGCCCGCGCCTTGCCCGCGTTGCTGGCCGCGATGGATCTGCAAGCCGATGCGCTGGCCGTCGGCGACTGGGTGCTGGCCGCGCGCAACGCGCATGGCCAGTGGTGGGCAAGCCGCCGACTGCAGCCTTTGAACCAGATCGCGCGCCGCCTGCACGACGGGCGCGACAAGGTCACGCGCGCCGTGATCGTCAGCAACGTCGACACGGCGGTGCTGGTGATGGGGCTGGACATGGACTTCAGCCTGCGCCGGCTGGAGCGCTATCTGGCGTTGGTGCGCATGGCCGGCGTGGCGGCGGTGGTCGTGCTGACCAAGGCCGACCTGTGTGCCGACACGGCTGATCGCTTACGCAGTGTGCAAGCCCTGTTGCCAACCGACACCACGGCGCTGGCGCTGAACGCGCTGGGCGACGAGGCCCAGCTGCAATTGAATCCCTGGCTGGGTGAAGGCCACACGCTGGTGCTGCTGGGTTCGTCAGGGGCCGGCAAGAGCACGCTGACGAATGCGTTGCTGGGGCACGATCAGCAACTCACGGGGGCGGCGCGGCGCGGCGACGGCCGCGGCCGCCACACCACCACGGCGCGCTCGTTGCATGTCACACCGCAGGGTGCCTGCATCATCGATACGCCAGGGCTGCGCACGCTGCGGCTGGACGGTGATGCGAGCGGCATCGGTGCTGTTTTTGGTGATGTTGCGCAGTTGGCCGTGGCCTGCCGGTTTCGCGATTGCCAGCACGGCGACGAACCGGGCTGCGCGGTGCGCGACGCGGTGCAGCCCGAGCGCCTGCGCAACTATCAGAAGCTGCTGCGCGAGGCGAGGCGCGATACCTTGACCGCGCTCGAACGGCGCGCGCAGGTATCAGTCTGGAAGACACGTTCGCGGTTGGCCCGTGCGGTGGGCAAGGGCAAGCGGGGTCAGGATTGATGCGCCGAGGGCGGGGTGCCGGCCACCAGCGCGTCTCGCCGCGAAAGCAGCGGGAATCCACGCCACCACAGTGCGGCCACCACGCAGGTGCCGATACCACCCAGCAGCACCGATCCCACCGGCCCCAGCAAGGCCGCGGCGGCGCCCGACTCGAATTCGCCCAACTGGTTGCTCGCGCCGATGAAGACCGAGTTGACGGCGCTGACCCGGCCGCGCATGTCGTCTGGCGTTTCCAGCTGCACCAGGGTCTGCCGGATCACCACGCTGATCATGTCGGCTGCACCGCTGAAACCCAGCACGGCCATCGACAGCCAGAAGCTGGTCGACAGGCCGAACACGATCATCGTCAGGCCGTAGAAGGCTACCGCAGCCAGCAGCACCGGCCCGGTGCGGCGGCGGATCGGCCAGCGTGTCAGCGCGACCGACATCAGCAGCGCGCCCACCGCGGGCGAGCCACGCAGCAAGCCCAGGCCGGCCGGGCCGACGTGCAGGATGTCCTTGGCGAAGATCGGCAGCAGCGCGGTGGCGCCGCCGAGCAGCACCGCGAACAGGTCCAGCGAGATCGCACCCAGCACCACCTTGTGCGTGAAGACGAAGCGCAGCCCGGCCAGCAGTTCGTCGCGGCCGACGGCACGTGTCGTCGGTGGCCGTTCGTAGCGCACGCCCAGCGCCACCAGCAGGGTCGAGGCCAAGAACAGCAGCGTGCAGGCGGCATAGGTCAGGCTGGCGCCGCCCACGTACAGCATGCCGCCCAGTGCCGGCCCCGCGATGATCGCCACCTGCATGCCGCCAGAGCTGAAGGCCAGGGCGCGCGGCAGCAGCTGCGGTGGCACCAGGCAGGGCGTCAGCGCCTGCTGCGTGGGCATCTGGAAGGCGCGCATCACGCCCAGCGCCACCGACACGCCGAGCAGCCATTCACGCGTCAGCAGCGCGCTGGCCGAGCCCAGCCACAGCAGGGCGCCGATCAGCAGCTGCAACGCCAGGCACAGCGCCAGCAGCCGTGCGCGGTTGAAGCGGTCGATGGCATGACCGGCCGGCAGCACCAGCGGCACCGACGGCGCAAACTGCAACAGGCCGACCAGGCCCAGATCCCAGGCCGACCCGGTCAGGTCGTACATCTGCCAGGCCAGCGCCAGCATCAGCATCTGGTTGCCCGCGGTGCCGGCCAGCCGGGCCACCCACAGGCGCATGAAGGCGGTGTGGGCGAAGAGGGAGTCTGAAGGCAAGTTCGAGGGCGGCGCACGCTGACGATGAGAAGCCGATCGTACGGTGTGGCCGGCTGGCCTCATCCGTCTGGCTGGGCCTGGACGGGCAGGCGGCGCTGGCGCGCGACCCTGCCGCTGCGAGACTTGCTGATCGACTGATGCTGGAACAGGCTGGCGCTGACGGCGCAGTGCGGGCGCTGACGGTGCAGCACGGCCCAGACCCGGCACCCGCCGCCTGCTTCTGGCCAGGCGCCAAGCCCTTGGCGCAGCGCTCGGTCGAAGCAAACGGGTGGCGCGTGGCGGGTTTCAGGGCCGCTCTGCGATGAACCTGATGGCGCAGCCGGTTTTCCGGTCGCCCCTGTTCGGTACACCGTCAACCCAAAGGCCCCGCCATGGACACCATCCGTTCTGCCCGCACCTTCCTGCGCTCCCTGCTCACGCCCGGGCCGCACCGCTCGTGGGCCAGGCCCTGCGCCGCCGCGCTCGTCAGCGCCGGACTCATCGGGGCTGGGACGCCGGCTGTGGCGCAGCCTGCGCCCGCATCGGCCGCTCGGGCCCAGGCACTGGATGAGCGATTCGACGATGCCATGCAGGCCTATGAGCGCAACCATTGGCCACAGGCCTTCCAAGCCTTCCAGCAGTTGGCCGAGCAGGGCCATGTGGATGCCGCGCGGCTGGTGATGCAGATGCACCGGCACGGCAACCGCCTGTACGGCCAAGGGTTTGCGCTGGGCCCGCTGCAGGTGCAACGCATCTGCCAGCAAAGCCGCTTGCCCAACTGTCCTGCCTGATCTGCCAGGCGGGGCGCATGGCACGGCTTGCAAACCAGACGCCCGCTGGCGCGAGTGCCAACCCTTCTGCAGATGAACGTTCCCTGGGCCTGGCCGCGGCCTGACGCCGACCAGCGATCAGCCGGCAAGACCGATCAGCCCCGTGGCGGGAATGCGGCTCCGATTGCGATGTACCTGACAGCAGGGCACGGCAAGCCCCGCTATCCACCGCATCTGGAGAACCTGGCATGGACGTTTTCGACACTGTTTTCAAGCCTTTGAGACTGGGCGACGTCGCGCGTGCCCTGAACGACCCCAAGGCACTGGCGCAGACCCTGCAGCGGGCGGCCGGCAGTGCGCGCAAGACCGCGTTGTTCGTTGGCCGCCCAAACGCCGCCGACGCGCTGAACGGCGCTGCCGACCGGCTCGATGCGATCGCCGGCAAGATCGAATCGGGCGTCGGGGTGCACGCCAACCTGAAGGCGGTACTGGGCCTGTACGAGGCTTGGGGCGACATCGACCCGGCCACCATCGCGCGCAACCCTCAACGTGCGGCCAAGGCGTTCGGGCGGCTGTTCAAGCATGTCGGCGTGCTTGCCGCCTACCTGCCGCCGCCGCTGAACACCTATGCCGACTTCCTGTCGGGTTTCGAAGACTTCTTCAGCGACATGCAGAAGACGATGGACCTGCAGAGCCCCTACACGCCCAAAGGCCGGGCCCTGCGCACGGTGATGTCAGAGATCGACAACCAGTGAGCGCGCTCGGCCTGCGCCTTGCCGCCGCATCCGCAGCTGCCGACATCAAGTTGTGGCTCGCGGCGGCGCCGGGTGCAGCAGCGCGGCGATGGCAGGCAAGGCAGCCTCGGTGGCGACGTCGGTGGCGGTGAAGCGCCGGGCCATGCGCGGGTTTTCAAAGCAAACTTCGCCCAAGGCCTGACCCAGCCGCTGCATCATCACGCGGTCGTCACGCAGGGCAAGGTCGGCGTCAAAGCCACCCAGCCGCGGCCACAGCATCTGGGGAATTGAACGTCGGCGCCGCGTTCGGGTGAGCTCTGCAGACCACAGCGACGTGGCGATGCGCAGCGCCTCGTCGGCACTGTGCCCGGCTGCTGACCAGAAGCGGCGTCTTACAGGCCCGCCGTGAGGACGCGCACTTCTTGAACCGCGACCGAATCCGGCCCCATCGCGACTTCGAATTGCGAAAGCGCCTGCGCAAGTGCCTCGCGTGCTTTCGCCTTCTCGCCGCGAGCCTGGTACACGCGGCCGAGCTCGAGGTAGGCGTTGCCGCCACGGTGGCTTTGGGGGAAATCCTTGAAGACCTCGCGTGACAGGTCCACAGCGACCTGTGCCTTGCCAAGTGCGGCATCGAGCTGGCGATCCTGCAGATCGGCCCTGGCCAGCAGGATCAGCGCCTCGATGCGCCAGGATTCAGGCTGCCTGGAAGCATCGAAGATCGCCAGGGCTTTGCCGAGTTCTGCCCGTGCGCTTGCGGTCGAGCCTTGAACCAGGGCCAGACGTGCCTTGGCCACCGCCACGCGGCCCAAGGCAGGGTGGGTCTTGACCAGGATATCGCCAAGCTGTTTGGCGCTGAGGTCCAGGTGTTCCTTGCATTCAGACCATCTGCCGACCGCGCAAAGCGCTTCGGCGTATTGAAATGAACGAAAGCCGATGGCTCTGGGCTCTGCTGACCG
>Ga0138256_10000944_pt1 | contig 31234 bp, 28 predicted proteins | sample KNB2016incub_MG_FD_105486 | JGI IMG/M metagenome (GOLD analysis project Ga0138256, IMG submission 105486) | Active sludge microbial communities from wastewater in Klosterneuburg, Austria - KNB2014incub_MG | ecosystem: Engineered > WWTP > Activated sludge > Unclassified | place: Austria... | reverse complement strand
CATGTACAAAAATCATTGAAGTCGTTTATCACGGGAGCGTCCTCTGGTGTGTTTGGTTTCTTTCAGCAGAAACTCCAATATCACGCTTGAGGACGTTTTGTCAACTAGCATAAGACCCTAATAATATCCAACCTTTGCTCACTCCCCCATTGTGATCGAAATCTTACTCGTCGTCAACCAAATCTTACTTTAGTTCAAAAACGATCGTCTCGTATGCTGTAAACTCTGGATTAGTTGTAAAAAAGACATCTCTGTTAACCACAGTTGCACCATCATAATAAAATTTACCTGAAACTTTTCCTGTCGTCTCCAATATACTCTTACCTTCGCCTTTGGTATCAACAAAACCGGCCTGCATTCTCGCAATCATATCTAGAGCACGAAACATTCTTGCCGCCACACTATCAGGATGATCAGTCGTCATATTTCCGTCAGACTCATATACTATAAACAGTTGCTCATTCGCCACAAACACCGCGATGCCAGCATCCGAGTCCCCTACCACCCAGCGTATCCCATCAGGCACGGTTACCCCAGGCGCTACCTCTTGGTCTATGTATGTCCCCGATCGTGTGGCATACACCACAGGTTTGGACAGATCTACACTCACAGGGTCGCTTGCTTGCAGGTATGAGGGCGAGCGGTTTTTCGAGTGATTGTCAGGGTTGCTAAACTCGGGCAGTCTGATCTCCACTGTCGTATCCCCCCCTGCTACCTGGTTTTGGAGTGACTCTACACTCATCCCCAGTTGGTGAGCAATCGCGGTGAGTAGCTCCCCATACACCGCCTGCGCACTGCCTGGCTCGGCAAAGAACGCGCGCTGATCCTGTTGTGGGTGCACTATCACATCCACCGCCATCCCGCCGTAGCCTTCGACTGGGTAGTACAGTCCACGCACCCACTCTGGCGTCCCGTCACCATTGGTATCCACAAAGGTGGCATCCACCCTCTGCTCTCCTGTAATTGGGTTTGTATTTATCAAAACTGGCGTGTCAGTAGACAGCCAATCTATTGCCTTATCAGTCGCTGATAAATCAGCGACAGACCCGACTCGATAGTTGGCTGGGTCAAAATTAGCGTGGTCTTCTTGATTCAAATCTAGGTTAGATAGTACGCTCCCAACTTCAGCAGTTTCTCTCCCCACCCCCCACTCGTCCCCGTCCCACACGAGCGTCTGCCCATCTTTGGTGATTATTTGTGTCTCCCCATCTGGATTTATGATCTCCTCTGCCCACAACAGTTGCCCGTCCACGAGCACAAAATGCTCGCCTCCCATTTGATATAGGGCTACGCTACCCTCTACTCTCGTCGCCTCCCCCCACTCCGTCGTATCAGCATCAAAGACAAACAGTCCCGCCTCCGTCTCTGCCCACAGGGTATCACTGCTTGGGGTATAGCGCAGTTCCTCGTCACTCGCCTGCCGCTCTGCCCCGTCAGCGTCAAAGATCAATACATTCCCCTCACCTTCTTGCCCCGCAAGCTCGCCGTAATAGCGCCCCCACCCTTTGCCAACCAGTAGCGCGGTAGGTCCAGTCAGCGACGACTCCCATTTGCCCTCTGCGCTCTGCCAGGCAGTCGCATCCTCTGGGTACACGTCGCTCACTGCGGGCATATAGCCTGCTATCTCGCCATCATTATCCATCTGCAACCACACGAGCGCGCCAGGAGTATCAGGGTGGAAGCTAATGGCTTGCAAACACGTCATCCCTTCTGGGCATGCAACCGTGGTGCGGACGTAGCGTACGACCGAGCCGTCGGGTGATTCGTAGCGCGTGATACCCTGATCATCGGTCTCACCTACACGATCGAGAGGATCTTGCGCATCTGGATCCCCTATTTGGTCCAGTGTTGGCGCGTAGGTCAAGCCCGATAAAGAGTCATGGTACGCCACTGCGTCTGTCGTGATATTCTCTGTGGCATGTACGACCTCTGCAAAACCGTGGTGAGTCAGCGTGTCAGACTGATCGACTGTCAGTGCGATAGACGCAAGTCCAGTGGGCCATCCCAGGTTCTCGACTGCCCCCCAAAAAGAAGGAGGCGGGGCATAATGAGCAAAATCCTCCCCTGCCATCTGTGCCCAATCCTGTAGCGAACTACTTATCGGCACGATCAGAGCTTCTGCAGGTTGAGCTGTATCCACAGGAACCTGACCTGCTGTAGAAGGTTCATCAGTATCAAGATCAAGAGTTGGCATGGGAGGCGGCCCATCAGGAGTTGGCGCACAGCCTGCCAACAAAACAATGCCAAACAGCATTGATGTAAGGAAAATGGCAATGAATATGGTGGTCAATGAGCGTGACATAAAGCATCTCCGCAAGAGCGATTTCCTCATCCAATTTACGAATTACCAATTACGCTTTAAAATCCCTCGCATGGACATTGAATCCCAATACAACAAAGCCCTCGATTATCTCTACTCGTTCGTGGATTATAGCCTGAAACATTCCTCCGAACTTGCAAAGGCGGAGTTTAACCTTGACCGCATGTTCGCGTTGATGAAGGAACTTGGCGACCCGCAAAACAAATATCCCATCATCCACGTGGCGGGGACGAAGGGTAAAGGCTCAGTTTCGGCGCTTTGCGCCTCAGGTTTGAAGGTTGCAGGTTTTAAGGTTGGGCTGTACACATCGCCTCATTTGCTGGATTTCTGCGAACGGATTCAAATCAACGGCGAGCCGACCTCGCGCGAGTTGATGGTTGAATTGGTGGAGGAGATCAAACCTGCTGTTGCGATGATTCCCAAACTCACGACGTTTGAAATCACAACTGCGCTTGGGTTTCTCGCGTTTGCCAAGCAGGGATGCAACGCGGCGGTGATCGAGGTCGGCTTGGGCGGGCGGCTGGACGCGACGAACATCGTCACGCCGAAGGTTTCGGTGATTACTTCATTATCTTATGATCACCTGGCTGTGTTGGGAGACACTCTCGCAAAGATCGCGGGGGAGAAGGCAGGCATTATCAAGCGCGGTGTGCCGGTGGTCTCCTCTTCTCAAAAGGACGAATCCCTCGATGTTTTGGAGCGCGTAGCCAAACTGGAAGGATGCGAATTCACACTCGTTGGTAATGATATAAAGTTTGAAAAGATCAACTCATCATTGGATGGACAATCACTTCGCCTCATTGATAACCTTCGACCTTCGACCCTTCGACACGGTGAGCGAGAGACGAACCGTCAGGGTAACGCTTTCCACTTTCCACTTTCCAACGAAACTAACTCTCTCGAAATCACAATACCTCTCCTCGGCTCCCACCAACTCGAAAACGCCGCCACCGCCTACGCCGCGCTCAAAGCCAGCGGACTTGAGGTCTCAGACGAGGCGATTCAAAAAGGATTCGCGCAAGTGAAGTGGCGCGGACGTTTTGAAATCGCGCGGCGGGATCCGCCTGTGATTTTTGACTCGGCGCACAATCAGGATTCGTTCGCTAGGTTGCGTGAGACGCTTGAAGAATATTTCCCAAACCAGCAAGCCTATCTCATCTTCGGCGCGTCGGAGGATAAGCATATCCTCGATATGTTCGCCGAGATGAAGCCGAAGATCAAGCGCCTCATCGTCACGCGCGCCGACCATCCGCGGGCGTTGGAGGTGGAGAAAATCATCCTATTGGCGAGGCAGGCTGAAATTGAGTCCGAGGCGGTGACGCCCGTTGAGTCCGCGCTGAGGCGGGCGTTGGAGTTATCCGCAAAAGATGGTAGCATTGTCCTCTCCGCTGGGAGCATGTTTGTCACGGCGGAAGTTATGAAGGCTTGGATGAAAATAACAAAGGCGGCTGATTAGCCGCCTTTGTTATGATTTGCTTGCTCACCTTGTGCGCTATACAAGATAAGGCGCGTTACTTGTTTTGGGTTACTGTAAATACCCAAGGTCCATTAACCTGATTGAACATGGCTTCGCTAATTATGATATTTGCTTCGTTTTCACTAAGAGCTGAAGATTTCTCGATCAATTGAACATTTACACCGGACGGAGATTGCTCGCAGGCAACTTTGATTCCTGCGGCAACAGCTTTGAGATTTGAGTGAATACGAGCGGTATATTCCTGACATTCGAAGCCTTCCATTGGGGAAATTTGACCTATATTGCCAACTGTCAGAGTAAGGGATGACAAATCGGCATTGGGCGAGATGTTATAAAAATCCAACCTCAAGCAACGATACCCTTTCTCTATATCAGTTTCCATTGTAATGGAAGTTTCACTCACGGCAAAATCGCCTGTTGATAATTGACCATATTGAAGCGTTGCGGCATTAATGTCCCAAACGCTTTTTCCTGGCAAGTCATAACAAACATCGGTGAAGACATGGTTGTTCTCAACAAAGAAATTCGATACGGTGAATTTGATCCCGTTTGTCTTTTGTTCTTGTGAGGCGGGCAAGTATTGCGTTGCTTGTATGATTGACGCAGTGGGAGTTGGCTTGTGTTGGTTATCTACCTGCTGGGCGTGAACTGCCTGCTCCTTATTTGGCATGGTTCCAGTTATTTTTGAGATGCCAAATTTCAGTATTCCGCCTGTTGCCAAAGCAACTACCGCGGTAATTATTAATATGGTTGCGAATTTGAAACTTTGATATGTTTTCATGTAAGTTTACCTTTGTAAGATGTGGTTCTTTACCACGCTTTGCATCCAAGATATGACGGAGGTCCGCTATAAATGGGCAAGCTCATTGACGATGTGCTGGTAGATCCACAGGATAATATCGGCGTGCCCGTTAGTCCTTTCATAGGAGTATATACCTGCAGATTATTGGCAATGGCTCCGCCCGATTGTATACTTTGGTTACCGCAGTTGTAAGAAGCGCAACCATAATTTGAACTCGCCGCAGTGTATCGAGTAAAACCTGAAACATTTGTAGCGCGTGTCCATCTTGCATTGCAGTTGTTGGACTGGCGCCTCTCTAACTTTGTGCCGCCCGAAGTCCAGTAATTTGGATCACTGGCGTTAGTTGCGGTGCATCCCATGGCTGGGGCAAACTTTCCTGTGCAACTTGGTAGTACTGTCGGGGATGTCCTTCCCTCGCCCCAGCAACTTATCGCTGCTAGTACTGTATGTGGTTCCCAAGGCGCAAGAAACCCAATGGCTAGAAACAAAGCGAACACAAAATTTAGAACTTGCTTGTTTTTCATGCCTAACTCCTTGTATTGAATTTTTAGTGCAAGGAGAATTCTAGTTTTTGTTCTTGTTTTTGCCGCTGGAGATATATCTAGGTTTCACCCCGGGAATTATTCGAGGTTGTCAGACAAATGTTGCAATGCCCAAACCGTAGCTTCTTGTCTCGATTTCACCTGTAATTTCGCTATGATATGAGAGATGTGATACGCGACAGTTTTTGTGCTGACCTCAAGAGATTTCCCGATTTCTTTGTTGTCCATGCCTTTTGCAAGCAATTGCAGAATCTCGCGTTCGCGGGGCGTCAATAGGATTATTTTATTCCCGACAGTCTCGCGCCATTGTTTTATCCTGTCGCGTTGAGCTTTGTCGAAAATAATTTCTCCGCCTGCGGCGCGGCGGATTGCGCTAATTAATCGTTCTTCTGATTCTTCCTTGCTTAAGTACCCAGCAACGCCTGCCTCCATCATCGTGGCAAGGTAGGAATCTCGGTCGTGTGTTGTTAGAACCAGAGAAACAATTTCAGGATATTTCTCACGCGCCCAATTTTGAAGTTCTGAAGCGTGCATTCCCGTCATTTTCAAATCATGGAGTAAGACGTTTGGGCGAAGTTGTGTGATTAGCGCCTGCGCTTCATGTCCATCCCCTGCCTCTCCAATTATTTCCATATCCTTTGCCTTTGAAAGCAAAGATCGAATACCAGCGCGCGCCAAAGAGTCGCTATCTATGACGAGCAAGGTAATTTGTGTGTTTTTGGGTTTCACTCTGTTGCCCTCCATAATGTGTTTATACAACCGAATTGTACTCCATGTTTTTTTTTTCGCCAAGTCAGATAAAAGGGTCTTTACGAGTTGCCGTGATGAACCGCCAGTTCCGGCGGCAGTTGCACTGCCGCCCGCCAGCAGTGCAACTGCTGGCGTAACAATCACGGCAATTCCCAGAGAGCCAGATAAAAGTTAATAACAGATTTCTGTGATACAGGATAAAATACCTTGTGATTATGCAGTGTTCTTAATGCTTGACTAACGAAATCTATCACCCCTTTGTTCCTCAATCGTAAGGGATTTAGGGATGTGATGAAGAGGATAGATGAGTCACCCAAAAGATTGGACTGAAGAAGAAAATTTTGATTTGACCCTCTCGCAGCGCACGGAGGAGTTGTATCGTATTGCGAATCGCGAGGCGGATGCGGATGGCATGATCGAAGCCGCGGTGTTGCCGTTGCGCGATCTGGTTGTGTTTCCGCGCATGGTCTCGCCGATTTTTATCGGGCGCGAATCGTCATTGCTCGCGGTGGAAGAGGCTCAGCGCAAAGGGCAGACCGTGATCGGGCTGACGCAAAGCGACGCGGACATTGACAACCCCGGCGCGGCGGATTTTCTGCCCGTCGGCGTGGAGATGGCGGTGGGGCGTTTGCTCGCCATGCCAGACGGCTCGCACTCCGCGCTTGTGCAGGGACGCCGCCGCGTGGAAGTTGTGGAGGTCGTCCGCAGTGTGCCGTATTTGAAAGTGCGAGCCCGCGTCGTTTCGGAACCTCAAACTGGCGACCGCCAAACGAGCGCGCTCATGCGTTCGGCTTTGGATCTCTTCGATCGCTGCGTGCAGTTGGATCGTTCGATTCCCGAAGAGGCGCATTTGTTTGCGATGAATATTTCCGAGCCAGGCTGGCTGGCGGACATGCTCGCTACGTCGCTGTCGTTGAATTACGATGCGAAGCAAAGTCTGTTGATGCTGCTCGACGTGCGCGGACGATTACAGGCGTTGAATAAAATTTTGGCGCAAGAAGTTGACGTGCTTGAACTCGAAGATGAAATCCACTCGAAGGTGCAAAGCGAGGTGGATAAAAGCCAGCGCGAGTTTTATCTGCGCGAACAGATGCGGCAGATCCAAAATGAGTTGGGCGAAGGCGATATCTTCACGCGCGACGCGAACGATCTGAAGAAACGACTCGAAGCCGCGAGTCTTCCCGAGGAAGCGAAGATGGTCGCGTTGAAAGAATTGGAACGCCTGAATCAAATGCCGCCGATGGCGCCCGAAGTGGGAATCATCCGCACATACATTGATTGGATACTCGAACTGCCGTGGTCGAATTTCTCGCCTGACAATCTCGATGTGAAGAACGCGGCGAAGACATTGGAACGCGATCACTACGGATTGAAAAAAGCAAAAGAGAGAATTCTCGAATACATCGCCGTCCGTTCGTTGAAGCCGAAGAAGGAACGCCAGCCGATTTTGTGTTTCGTCGGACCTCCCGGCGTTGGTAAAACTTCGCTTGGACGATCCATCGCCGAAGCGCTCGAACGAAAATTCGTGCGCGTGTCGCTCGGCGGCGTGCGCGACGAAGCCGAGATTCGCGGACATCGCCGCACGTATATCGGCGCGTTGCCCGGCAGAATCATCCAAACCATGAAGCGGGCGGGGACGTCGAATCCGCTGTTCATGCTGGATGAGATTGACAAGCTGTATTCCGATTTTCGCGGCGACCCTGCTTCGGCAATGCTCGAAGTGTTAGACCCCGAACAGAACAACACGTTCAGCGATCATTATCTCGAATTGCCGTTTGACTTGTCGAAGGTCATGTTCGTCACAACCGCGAACTCACTCGGAAGTATTCCTTCTCCGTTGTTGGATCGCATGGAAGTGATCGAATTTCCCGGCTACATCGAAGAGGAAAAACTCGAAATTGCAAATCGCTATTTGATTCCGCGTCAGGTGGAAGAGAATGGCGTCGAAGAACTAAATCTCACATTTGAACCTGACGCGGTGCGGAAAATTATCCGCGAATACACATACGAAGCGGGCGTCCGCAATTTGGAGCGCGAGATCGGGAAGGTTTGCCGCAAAGTTGCGCGCATGAAAGCGGAGGGGAAGAAGTTTGAGTCAGCAATCAAAGCCGATTCGATTGAGAAGTATCTCGGTCCTCAACAAGTCTTCCAGCCCGAAGCCGAACGTTCGGATGAAGTCGGCGTGGTGACGAGTCTCGCATGGACGGAAAACGGCGGCGAGATCATGCCTGTCGAGGTCGCGGTTCTCGAGGGCAAAGGCGGATTGCAGATGACGGGTCAGATGGGCGACGTAATGCAAGAGTCGGGTCAAGCCGCGTTGACGTATATCAAATCGCGCGCGGCGGAATTAAAGATTGAACTGGACGTGTTCGAGCGCATGGACATTCACGTCCACATGCCCGAAGGCGCGATTCCGAAAGATGGACCCTCCGCTGGAATCACCATGGCGACCGCGATCATCTCCGCGCTGACGGGGCGTCCCGTGTTCAAACACGTCGGCATGACCGGCGAGATCACCTTGCGCGGACGCATCCTTCCCATCGGCGGCGTGCGCGAAAAAGTGTTAGCCGCCCATCGCGCTGGGTTGAAGACAGTCCTTCTGCCCGAAAAGAATATGAAGGATTTAACCGAACTTCCGAAGACGGCGAGATCGGAATTGAAGATCATCCCTGTGAAGAACATGGACGATGTGTTGCAGATCGCATTGGGCAAGGATGCAGTCATCGAACCGCCGCGACCGAAGAAGCAGAGCAAGGAAGAGACTCAAGAAGAGAGTGAATAAAAAGTACGCAGTACGCAATACGCAGTAACCACGTATTGCGTACTGCGTATTGCGTAGTGAACCATGCCCATCTCCCTCAAAAACAAAGTAGTCCTCATCACCGGCGCGTCGTCTGGATTCGGCGCGGATGCCGCGAAACTTTTTGCCGCAGAAGGATGCAGAGTCATCCTCACCGCTCGCCGACTCGACCGACTGCAAACCCTCGCGGCAGAAATTCAAAGCAAGGGCGGCGAAGCGCTTGCCATCCCTGTGGATGTTGCCGAGCGCGCCGAAGTTGACGTGATGGTGCAAACCGCGCTCGATCTCTATCGCAACATAGATATTCTCTTCAACAACGCGGGCTACGGCGCCGTCAACTGGTTCGAGAATCTCAAACCCGAACGCGATATCGAAACGCTGATTCGCGTCAACCTCATCGGCACGATGCTTGTCACGCGCGCCGTCCTGCCGCACATGCTCGAACGCGGCGAAGGTCACGTCATCAACATGGCGTCGGTGGCGGGGCTGATCGCCGCGCCAACGATCACATCGTATGCCGCCGGTAAATACGGCGTCCGCGCGTTTACCGACTCGTTGCGCCGCGAGGTGAGTCACCTCGGCATAAAAGTTTCTGGCATTTATCCCGGTCCCGCAGTCACAGAGTTCGGTGAAAAACTCGAACGAACGAAATCGCGCGAAACGATCAAGCGAATCAAATACCCACACATGTCTTCTGAATATGTCGCGCAACGCGTGGTGGCTGTCGCCAAACGTCCGCGCCGCACGCTCGTGATCCCGTGGTGGTTTCGCATCATCACCACGTTCGATACGCTCTTCCCCGTGGCTGTGGATTGGATCACATATATTTTCTCGAAGAAGAATCATAATTTGGATTAATATCTTGATCGTCCAGCAGTTCAACTGCTGGACAAACCAATGGAGACTCACATGACTCAATCACGCTTGGACAAACTCAACGCTTCACTTTCGACGGGGGAGCTTGATTCAGTTATCCTGAATCCGGGTCCAACCCTCAAATATCTCACCGGGTTGAACTTCCACTTGATGGAACGTCCCGTTGTTTTGCTCGTCGCAAAAGATCAAGTTCCTGCAATCGTTATCCCTGAACTGGAATCGCTAAAGGTTGCAAATCTTCCATATCAATTGCAGGTGTTTTCGTATTCCGAAGACCCGTCAGAGTGGGATAACGCTTTTCGAAAGGCGGCGCAGGCTTTAGGTCTGGATGGGAAGCGGATCGGAGTCGAGCCGCGGCAATTGCGCTTGCTGGAATTCAACTATGTGAAGAACGCCGCCCCCGAAGCGGACTTCCCCGATGCGAGCGAAGCGCTATCCCAACTCCGCTTGCGAAAAGATAAAATGGAAGTGGAAGCCATGCGCCGCGCGGTGAACATTGCGCAAGACGCGCTCGAAGCAATGCTTCCGTTGGTCAAAATTGGAATGACCGAAAAAGAGTTGTCATCCGAGTTGGTGATTCAATTGCTCAAACACGGTTCTGAACCAGAGATGCCTTTCGCGCCGATTGTTTGTGGCGGACCAAACTCTGCGAACCCACATGCTTCACCCACAGATCGCAAATTGCAAGCAGGTGATTTTTTTCTTGTAGATTGGGGCGCAACGTATGATGGTTATATCTCTGACCTGACGCGCACGTTTGCCGTGGGCGATGTGGATGCGGAGTATGAAAAGATCCACAAGATCGTACAGGAAGCAAATGCCGCAGGTCGCGCTGCCGCAAAGCCGGGCGCCGCATGCGCGGATGTGGATATTGCCGCGCGTACTGTGATAGAAAAATCTGGCTACGGAAAATATTTCACGCATCGCACCGGTCACGGCATCGGCATGGAAGGTCACGAAGACCCATACATGCGCGGCGACAATCTGCAATTGCTCGAACCCGGCATGGCGTTCACGGTCGAACCGGGGATTTATCTCGCTGGCAGAAACGGCGTGCGCATCGAAGATAATGTTGTCATCACCGAAACGGGCGCGGATGTGTTGTCTGACATGCCGAGGGAGATGCGGGTGGTTGGGTAATTCTTTTTGCCGCGAATTGCGCAAACCGTAGCGATTGCGAATCTCCCCGCTTTGATCCTATCTGGTTCTCATGTCTGATCTCCCCGAGAAGCGCCCGATCTCTTTATATTTCCACATCCCCTTCTGCGCCCATCGTTGCGCGTATTGCGATTTCAACACCTATGCGGGACAGGAAGGAATGATCCCCGCGTATGTGGACGCGCTGTGTAACGAAGTCGAATTGATCGGAGAGCGGCTCCTCACCCACGAACCATACAACCCTGTGACTGTCGGGACGATCTTCTTCGGCGGCGGGACACCCTCGCTTCTTTCCCCCAGTCAATTTGATTCAATTCTCACGGCTATTCGCGCCCGCTTCACGTTGACCGCCGACGCGGAGATTACCATGGAGGCGAACCCCGGCGCGTGTTCGTTCCATGATTTACTCGCATTGCGTTCGCTGGGAATCAATCGCGTCAGTTTTGGGGCGCAGTCTGCCAACGCCGAAGAACTGCGCATGTTGGAGCGGGTCCACGACTTCTTCGATGTCATCGAAGCCGTGACCTCCGCGCGCAAAGCGGGGTTCGACAATTTGAATCTCGATCTCATCTACGGCTTGCCCGAACAGACCCTGCAAACATGGCAGACCTCTGTCAAACGAGTCCTCGACCTGCATCCCGAACACATCTCTGCCTACGCGTTGACCCTTGAACACGGCACGCCGTTTGGACGATGGGCGGCGAAGGGACTGCTTCCACTCCCCGACCCCGACCTCGCCGCCGAAATGTACGAATGGACGAGTGAAGTTTTTGAATCTAAGGGCTATGTTCAATATGAAATTTCCAATTGGGCGAAAGCCAATGCAGAATTTGGAATTCTGCATTCTGAATTTATGTGCCGCCACAACCTCCAATATTGGCGCTCGCTTCCCTACCTTGCCTTCGGCGCCGGAGCGCATGGATACACACACGGCTACCGCTACTCCAACGTGTTGCGAATCAAAACGTACATCGATCGTCTCGCAAGTCAGCCAGTCGATACTCCTCAAGCCTCCAACCTTCCTTTTCCACTCTCTCCCGCCGCAGTCAACCATCACAAACAAACCATGCAAGATAACATGTCCGAATTCATGATGACCGGCTTGCGCCTGACGCGGGAGGGGGTTTCTGCAGGCGAATTTCAATCGCGCTTTCACACGCCCCTGCGCGAAGCGTATGGAAAAGAGATTGAAGCATTGTTGAAATTGGGATTGGTTGAATGGCGCGAACCCGGGTCCGCTGGCGAGAACGATGCGTCAGCGAGAATGAGGCTCACATCCCGCGCCCGCCTGCTCGCCAATCAGGTATTTATACGGTTTGTGTGACGCCAGCCCTCCTCCATGCGATACGCCTCCTTTGTCGTCCCAGCCGGGTTGTTTTTGCGAAACGCTTGCGGAGACCGCCATATTCATACGCTCACCGTGTCGAAGTCTCCGCGGCTAAAAAGCGCTTTCGCAAGAGGTCTACTATATTTTGTCATCCCTTTAGGTTGGCTGGTTGTATGGATATAAACTCTCATGATTGACTCTGAACATTCCCTCTACGAACTCCTCGGCGGCGAGACGGGCGTCCGCAAACTCGTTGACCGTTTCTACGACCTGATGGACGCCTCGCCCGAAGCCGCGCAGATACGATCCATTCACCCGAAGAGTCTAAAACAATCGCGCGAGAAACTCTTCATGTTCCTCTCTGGCTGGTCGGGCGGACCGCAACTCTACATCGAATCGCGCGGGCATCCCGCCTTGCGGATGCGGCACGCGCCATTCTCCATCGGCGAGACCGAAAGCGATCAGTGGGCATGGTGTATGCACAAGGCGTTGGATGAAATGGAAATAGATGCCGCAGTCCGCGATTATCTCAAAGGTCACTTTTCAGACGCGACGAAGTTTTTGAGGAACCGAGAGGGGTAAATCAATCAGCCACGAATTTCACGGATTATCACAGATTTTCTTTTTGATTTACTTGATGACTCTGCGGTGTTCGAGAGAGCCAATTTGGTGCGCTTCCATCGCCGCGCCGATGACCGCAAACGTCAACTCTTTGTAAAGCAATTCAACCATTGTTCCCCCAAAATTAAACAATCCGTGTAAATCCGTGAAATCTGTGGCAAAGGTTTACAAATGCTTCATCGCCTCGCGCTGACTGAGGGGATGCAAGTTGGTTTCCTTCACGAATTTTTTTACAGCCTTCGCATCGGTGTACGCGTATTGGCGTAACGCCCAGCCGATAGCCTTGTTGATGAAGAACTCATCCGAGCCGAGGTTCTCGCGGATGATGTCACACAATAAACCAAAATCCGTGTCTTTCTTGTAGCCAAGTTGGAAGAGGATCGCTGTCCGCCTCAGCCACATGTTCTTGGACGTGCGCCATTTCATCAAATATTTTTCGCGCGTTTTCGGGAATCGTTTGAAGTGAGTCCCAACGGGGTGACTGGCGAGCGCGTCTACTGTGTCCCACCATGATTTGGTGACGATCAAATATTCAAGTGTGGAAATAAAATTTTCAGGAAGTCTCTTCTCGAACTTATCGAGCAGGTTCATTGCGGCGTATTGAAACTCGCGTTGCGGAAGCGACCACAAATCGCGCAGGATTTCGTCAAGACCTTCGATGGGCGGCAAGCCGTGCTCTGAAATAAATTCTTTCATCAACAACTTGCTTTGCGGAGTCTTGATTCCCAAATACTCAAACTGGTCGCGCATATATTTCTTCATCGGCGCGGCTTGGGAGGGATTCGCGTGTTTCTCGAAATAGGATTTTAGTTTGGTGGTGTAGGATTGCATGAGGGTACCTTTGGAATGTCATGCTGAGGAGCGAAGTGACGAAGCATCTCCTGTCTGGCATCAGAGACTCTTCGCTACGCTCAGAGTGACATGATTATGGAGATGGCGTATCCAACGGATCAATAGGCTGGACGAATTGCACGAGCCAGTTGGCATTTCCCTGTTCGCTCACACTCGAATACGGCGTGACGAGGTGAATCCACGTTCTGCCTGGATGGAGGGGGATGGGATTGTTATACGAGTCAACAAAATATATTGGACGAAGCAAACCTGTCTTCTTCTCGTATTCACGATTCAACGTTGACCATTGGATTCGGAAAACCTGTCCATCGCGGAACAAATACGCCAATCCCTTTTGCCCCGCGCCTAGCAGAATCTCCAACTGGTTATGACGATAACGTGAATGTTCAGCAAATAACACGATCACATTTTCAAACGCCATCTGCCTGCCCGTCAATCGGTCTGTTGCAGGAAACAAATTTCCCGTTTGATCGGCTTGGTCTGTCCAACGTAAATACGTCCGCGAGATCGGGTCGTATTGCCAGCCCGATTGTGTGAACGAATTGTAGAAAACATCCATCCAAGTCGCAACGCGTCCGCCTTCGGGGAATGCCTCCGAAAAAATATTTCCCGAATAATTGATGGGCTGATGCGGGATTAACGCTTCTTGTGCGAGCTCCCGTAAGCGAGTGCGAGTCAACAGCGCGCTATTGGGAGTGGTCTTATCCACGCCAAAAACAATTTCACACGAGTCAAGTTGCTCGCCCACATCATGCGCCGCGCTCGCATACACGAGACAACTATTCGGAAACATCCCGCCGATCTGGTTATACGTGAGTCGCCCCGAACGCACAGGTCCGATGTAGGGCTCGAGCGGAAAAAACCAATTCGGAGGAGTCCCTGTCACAGCTGGGCTCGGCGTCATCGCTGGGATTTCATGGAGGACGAGCCCCGCGTCAAAATACGGGGCAGTTGATTCGCCTGCGGGGACTTTTATCTCGCCTGCCGCGTCCGCATCTGAATCCGAATCTTCATCGCCGACATTTTGCAACGTGAACTGATACGCATCGGGTTTGACGATTTGGATAATTGAATCAACGTGTGGATTCTCGAACGAGAAATACCCGTTTGAATCTGTCGTCGTTTCATTCAAGACATCGCGGCTGTTCGCATCCAGCAAGCGGACACAGACTCCTCCAACCCCCGCTTCCCAACTTTCCTGCGCGCCGTTTGCATTTTCATCGAGCCAGACGCGGTTGCCGATCCAGTCGCCTGTTGGATAAATGATTTCATCTCGTACTTTACATCCGCCAGTGATGTTGGGAATCTCGCGCAAGTTGTCGCCGTAGAAAACACCCATAAATCGCGTGGAGCCTTCGCCGATGTAAAACTCAAAGATCCACGGCGCGAATGACGGTCCCGCTTGCGGGCGGGCGGTGACGGGCATGTTGCTAATGGAAACTAAAACTGCGGGAAGGTCTAATAGCGACGGGTCGTGTACCTCAAGCCCCGTGAGCGGATTTGCCCCCGTTGGGAAATCTCCCTGGTTTGGACCAAGTTGTAGCGGCGGACGATGCGGTTGCGGGGTGGCGGTTAACGTCGGGGAGGTGGTGGAGGTCGCCGTGGCGGTTGATTCCATCCGTGTCGGAATCGCGCCTGGTGATGGGGATTGCGGCGCGTTGGCATTGCACGATGTGAGCGCGAAAAAGATTAGGGTCGCAATGGTGTTGGCTCGATACATGTGAAAGTAGGGTTGCCTATGGCGGAGTCGTTCGCTATCCTGACGCAGTACAACTGCGTCAGGAACCCGGGTAATTTGTTATGGCGGGGGCCAGTGAATGATCGCCGCTTCGGAGAAGCCATGCTTTTCGACCGTGTATAACTTTCCCGAGGACGGCAAATTACAACCCGCTTCATCGGTGACCGTGTAACTGGTGTTGTGCTGGTCGGGGTGTGAATCCGTCCACCAAATGTACGCGCCGTTTTGGCAGACGAATAATTCGAGCAGATACCCGCGATCATCGTCTTGAGTCATCATGACCTGATCCCAATGGATGGTGACTTTCTTCCCATCGCGGACGGCGTACACGTTCTGCGGCGGACCGTACATGTTGCTCCCGATGGATTGCAAATTGAGTTCCTTGTATTCCAGCGTGGATACATCGCCGACCACGTCCACAACTGACGGCGCGACCCAGCAGAAGTAATCCAGTTTGTCGAATTTTACATACAGCCACTTGCTGTACAAGAATCTCTGACGCGCGGCGCCAATATCGCCGGGATACAAATCTGCGGCGTGGAGGTAGGCTTGCGAGGGTCCGTAACGGCAATGCGCCTGTTTGTTGACTGTGACCACAGGGAATGAAAACGTGGGCGTTGATGTGATCGTTGGCGTGAGAGTTATTGTCGGCGTGAAAGTGACTGTGGGGGTGAATGTTTCGGTGGGGGCGAGGGTTGGCGCGGGTTGGGGAGTGTCAGTTGTCACAAGGACGGTTGCAGTGACTGTCGGTGTTGCCTGTTCTACTGGGGATATTCCGCAGGCGATAAGTGTTATTGACAGGATAATAACAACGGGGAGTTTTTTAAACACGAAGGACACAAAGGTCACTACGGTTGGACGAGTGACGGGTGAATCGCCTTTCCGTAGATTTTCACTTTGTGTGCCTGATGTCCTTTGTGGTAAAGGTCTTTTCATTTGAATTTTCCAAGAAATGACGTAATGTTCCTGCCAAGCGCTTCGTTGTTGTAGCCGCCTTCCATGACGATCACAGAAGGAAGATTCAACGACGCGATGCGTCTGCCGATCTCGCCGATGCCCTCGGTTGTTACTTTGATCGTGCCAAGCGGATCGTCGGCATAAATATCCATGCCAGCAGACACCACAAGAAATTTCGGGGCGAAGTTTTGAATCAATTCCAGCGCTTGATCTAGCGCGGCAAGATAGGAATCGTCATCCGTGCCTTTGGGCAAAGGGAAGTTATGATGAAAGCCGAAGCCGTTTCCCTTGCCGCGTTCGTTGGCAAAACCGAAATAACTTGGGTATTCAAAATCTGGGTCGGCATGAATCGAAATGGTTAACACATCATCACGCTCATAGAAAATATCTTGTGTGCCGTTGCCGCAGTGATAATCAATGTCCAACAAGGCAACCTTCCCGTTTACTGAAAGCGAATGTGCGGCAACGGCCGCGTTGTTGATGAAGCAATATCCGCCCGCGTAATCTTTGCCCGCGTGATGACCGGGGGGGCGGCAGAGGGCAAAAGCAGACGATTGACCATTGACCACAGACGATGCCGCGCTCAACGCGCAATTTGCGGAAACCAGCGCGGCTGTGTATGTCCCTTCCACGATGCACGCGCTCAAGTCCATGATGTAATAGCCGCCGCGCCCGAGGAGCGACTTCGGCTTTTGGGGATGATGTCGAAGAGCGAACGTGGCAGGCAGAAAGACGGAGGAATCTTTGGGCTTTGAATCCAGCCACTCGGTCCAGCATGAAGCGAGAAAGTCAATGTACTCCGCGTCATGCACAGCGAGAATCGAGTCGAGTCCAAAATCTGACGGTTGGTGAATCTCCGCCCAATCTGTTTTGCGCAGCGCGTTCAAGATGCGATCCATGCGGTCGGGGTTTTCGAGATACGGCACGCGCAAGCCTCCGTCGAAAAGTTCAAAGGGCGGATCGTGTTTGCGATGTGTTTCCGAGTAAAAAATTTTCATGGGTAAGAACTTTCACTACAATTGTATCAATACGCAGGAGGATTTCATGGATGTATTTGAAGCGATTCATAAAAGACGTAGTAACGCAAAAATAAAGCAGGATGCCGTTCCGCGCGCGGCGATCGAAAAATTATTAAGCGCGGCTGTGCAAGCGCCAAATCATTATAAAGTGAGACCCTGGCGATTCGCGGTGTTGACGGGAAACGGTCTCAACAAATTGGGAGACGTGTTCGCCGCTTCTTTCGCGGACCGTCAACCTGGTCTGCCCGCGGAGGCGTTAGACAAAACTCGCGCGTTGCCTCATCGCTCGCCGCTCATCATCGCCGTCGGTGTGGATAAGCCCTGCGAACCGAAAGTGTCGGAGGTCGAAAACATCATTGCGGTTTCTGCGGCATGTCAGAATCTTTTGCTCGCCGCCGAAGCCGAAGGACTCGCTGTCAAGTGGCGCACGGGCGAGTGGGCGCTGGATGTGAAAGTGAAAGAGTTTTTAGGTTTCGCGCCAGACCAGCATCTGATTGCGTTCTTGTATATCGGTTACCCCGAAGTGACGCCCGAACCGCAACCGCGCCCGTCGTTTGAAGATCGAACGGTGTGGATGGGGTAGATACAAGGATGAATTATGAAGTATGAAAAGAGCGATGAGTTTCCTCATCGCTCTTTTCATACTTGTCTACTTGTCTACTTTCACTCCGGCGCGCTAACCGTCAGCGTCTCGATATCCACGATGACCGGCAGTGTCTGCGGCGACCAGATGGATAGCCCGATCTTGCCGTCTGTCAGACCCAGGTAGGTATCTTCAAACTCGCCCACGAGTTCGCCGTTGACCGAAAGACTGATCGTTTTGCCTTTGCACGTCAGGGTGTAGACGTTGGTCGAGGGCCCCGAGCGGATGGCGCTGGATTCGCCAGTGAACACCTCGTTGTACCCCTGGCTAACAAGCCCGATGCTGTCTACAACATAGATGGCGAACCTCTGTGAGTTGGAGACCTGGACTTCATACCAGCCAACGTTGCTGTAGCGGCAGATCAAGCCCACCCCGTTGGAGTTATTGCCGCGGTTGGTGACCACCGCTTCCACTTTCACATCTGAATAAGAGAAGGCATCGTTGATGAGATAGTATTGCCCGACCCGGTCATCCACTTGCAACAATTGAAGCGGAAGCACGCCGCGATCGACGACCGGCGGAATGACCATGCGCGAGTCGCCGCTGGTCATGAAAGTGGACCACGTGGTGAGATCGGTGTTGAATTCATCCACGTAATACGGGTTTGGTGTTGGCGTTGGGCTTTCTGCCGATTCCGTTGTGGTGGCTTCCGGCAGGGCGGTCTGCGTCGAGGGGTTCGCGGTGACAGCGGGGATGGACGGTTCGGTTGCTCCTGCCAATTCGGTTGAGGTCGCTTGCGGCGCCTCGGTCGACGGGACGGCATTCGATTGCGACTGCGCCCCGAAACGCGCCGAGACGAAACCCAATAACGCGATCAACACCACAGCGTTTACCGCGATCCCCACAAAGTGACCGGGTTTCATGAACTCATTTCTGCTTCTGCGGCGGCGATACCAGGCGAGACCAAAGCCGGCGATCATTGCCGCCGCCAGGATGGGGTAGATGCGGATGGCGAGCAACCGAACGTCATCCTGAAGCGTTGCAAATTGAAAGATGCCGCTTGCCGCGAACAACATGACGGCGATACAAAGGAGGGTGACGGTAAGAGAGCGAATGCCGTTGAGTCCGCGCGCGTCTTCGATGGTTTTCACCTCCGCGCGGACGAACCAGAGCGCGGCTAACAAGGTGGGCAACCAGATGATCTGTATCGCAATGTTGTTGGACGCAAAAAAATAAGCGTCAGAGGTGAAGAAGTATCTCGCGTAATAACTGGCCCAAATTGCCAAACTTAGCGGCGAAAAGTAATAACACTGGGTATAAAAACTTTCCTTGAGCGTGTCTTCGCCAATGGTAGTAATGAGGAGTTTTGTGGCGAGGGCAAAGAACAACGGAGGCAGCATCAGGGCAATTGCGAGAAAGAGAGTATTCTCTCTTTGCACGGATGCGGTGAACGATTCGATCCCCTCCGGGCTGGCGGATTCTGTGTCCTTTGTGCGTTCCTCGTTTGAAATCACGATCGGGTCTTCCAGCTTTACTGGAACAATGACCCGTAATGTAGACGGGTAAAATTCGGTGACAATTCCTTGCTGGCTGGCTGGGTCGAACTTGCGCGGATCATACTTCCCCGCAGACACCGCCACCAGGTATTCACCGGGGTCTTGAAACGTATACAGGAACTTATCCTTGACCGTGTTGTCGTCTATCTCCTCGATAAAGTTGACCGGTCCCTGTGGATAATGGACTTCGGTTTTGACGACCTGATTCCCATTCCCCGTTGACGCGGAAACCACTCTCGTCACCGTCCATGTGTGAAAATATTTCATATCAGAAGACGAAGAGCGGAAATCGGTGCGCACCTCAAAAGAGAGGACTCGGTCTGTGGTGGGTTGGGTTTCGGCGGGAGAACTGATCGAAGCGCCGAATGTGGGCAGTAGGTTGAACGCCACCGCGGGGATCAGCGCGACCACCAGCAATAAAATGATGGGGGAAATATATTCGTCGAAGGGCGTTTGATCTTTCTCCAACTCATCCTTCACATAGCCCGGCGCCCACGCAGGGTTGAGCGTGATCTTTACCAGCGTCTTGGGGACGAGGATGAACCACATCAGGATCTTGTAGATCAATTTTTCAATATCGAGAAAAAAACTGAAAATGCTTTTCATATGCGGCTCCAGGTTGGGTAGTTCTTAATTTCCCAGCGCTTCGACCAGCAGGTCGGGTCTGTCGGTAATGATACCATCCACACCCCATTCGATGTATTGCTTCATCAGTTGCGGGTCGTTCACCGTCCACGGTTCGACGCGGATATTTTTGGCGTGCGACTCGCGCACGAATCGTTCGGTCATGATCTGGATGCCCAGCGACTCTTCAGGATCCCAAGGCGGCTGAATGGTTTGAAATCGTGGAAGATAAAATCCCCATAGGAAAACTTTTCCAAGCAACACATAATTTCTCACCTCGGTACGCGACGCGGAAGTTGTCACCTCCGGGCACGCCGCGCGGAAGTTCCTCATCGCCTCGTCATGAAATGAACCGATGAGTACTTTATCTTGCATGTCGTATTGGCGGATCAGGTCGCACAAGGGTTTGTCAATCGGGTTCTTCGTCAACTTGATCTCGATCACATAGCGCATGTTCGGGAATCGCTGAAAGACTTCCTCCAGCGTTGGCGCTTGGATTCCCTGCCCGCGATACGGAAATGTTGCTCCATTGTCTGTTGACCAATCATACGCCGCGTCAAGTTGTTTCAACTCTTCGAGTGTTAGATCTTCGATGAGACCTGCGCCGTCGGTGGTGCGATCCACTTCTTCATCGTGCATGAGGACGATTTGGCCGTCCTTCGTGATGTGCGCGTCCATCTCAAGGACGTCTGATCCAATTTCGACGGCATTTTCGAACGCGAGCAACGTGTCGCCGGGCCACACACCATCCCCACCCTGATGCGCGATGACAAGCGTGCGCGGCGCGCCATCGTAATATCGCGTCGGCGGCGCCTTCGGGTTGACGATCACCGACGCGACAAGCGCGAGAAACAGAATCGCAAGAACCGTTTTGAATTTTCTAGATTTCATCCGCGCCTAAAATACCAGGAACCGCGCAATCGCCATGAAGATCACGGAGAGGATGAGGGTTGCAGACGCGGTATATGAATACGTCGCCAACTGTCTTCGCATTGTCTGCATTTGCGCCATTTGCTCGCCCGAAGGTTTGCCCTGCGCTTGTTCGCCGAGTTGGATTAAGGCTCTTGTATTTCGCCCAATCAATATGCCGTAGATAAAACCGATCAGCCCGAACCCACCGCCGATACCGAACCCCGTCCCGGCGCTTGAAGACATCCACGCGTTCGTGAAGCCGTCCGAGTCGAGCCAAAATAACACGAAGCCTGCCAGAAGCGTTAACCCCGCCGCCGCCGCCATCTTTTGCCCAAATCGCAGGGGAAACATAAGTTGCTTCATAAATCTTTGACCAGATTCCGCGGTGGCTCCCGCCGCAGGAGCGACAAAAAAAGTCATCATCAGCGTGCCGCCGACCCAGAGAATGCCCGCGCCGATATGAATGATGCGAAGCGTTAGGTGAAGGTAGTCCATTTTTTTCTCCTTTGAGTTCAACAGGTAGAACACCGCAAGGGGCGGGTGCGATGCTTGGAATTTTATCCGTTCCGCCAGAGGTTGCGGTTAATGCGGAGGTTCGTTAGGCGGAAGCCAATCCACTCATTGACTCGAACGCCCATTTCCGATGAAAAATGCTACCGATGTCTTGATACGAATTCTCTACCGTACATCTTAAGAATGGGACGCTGATTCACGCTGAAAACGCAGATTTTTCTTTTCGAATCAGCGAAAATCAGCGTTTTTCTGCGTCACCAAAACGGATTTGTACGGTAGAGAGATACGAATTCAATACGCCAAATTCCCCTCCAAAACAATTACGGCGTGTCCGAAGATCAATACTTTGTCATTCCGCAATTCCACAGTCATATAGCCTGTGCGTTGCGACGACTGAAAGGCTTTCAACACGGTCTTATTAAGTTTTTCTCCCCAATACTTTGCGAGAAATGTTTGTACGCCGCCAGTAACAGGGTCTTCGTTTGTCCCTGCCCAGGGCCAAAAATATCGGTAATGAAAATCGTATTCTTCGTTGGCAGACGGCGCGGTGACCAGAATCCCATTAATATCCTCACACGATTTTAACAGGGCGTCAAAATCGGGCGTTAAGTTTGCCAAAACCTGCGAATCGCCGATTTCCAGAACGATTATTTTATTCTTTGGGCTGTAAACCGAATTGATGATTGTTTCCAGACCTAATGCGGCTAACGTTGCGGGGGGGATTGTCGCAGGCGTGGTGTCGTACACAGGGAATTCCATCACTATATCGTTGTTGTGCTTTTTTATTGCCAACACTAGATTCTCTGAAGTAATGAATGAAATTTCATTGAGATCCGTATTTTCAAAGAGTACTTTTGCCGATGCAAGAGTGGCGTGCCCGCATAATGGAATTTCCTTTTTGGGGGAAAAATACCTGATGGTATACGCGCTAGCCCGGTCGGTTTTTTGAATGAATGCGGTTTCTGAAAACCCAAATTCCCGGGCAATTTTCAACATGGTTTCTTCGTCCAACTCTTGCTCAAGAAAGCAAACGCCAGCAGGGTTGCCCTTAAATGGTTCAGTTGTGAACGAATCTACGAAATAGGATTTCATAATTTTTATTTTTGCTTTTAGTATCTGTCCGAAAACCTCCGGAGCGCGGACTTTAGTCCGCTCATTAGGCAGACTGAAAGTCCGCGCTCCGGTATTCGGATACGTTCTTAGTTGTTGCGCAAGGATGTCAACTATCGTATTGCCTGCGCGATCAAACTGCCTGCCAGCCCCAGCCAGTACGCGGACGTGTAATAAATGAACATGGGTTGTTTTCCCCGCTTCCAAAGTAAGAAGGCTGAAACGATGGCGAGCAAAGCAACGATGTATAAATCCAACCCGATCTCTTCAAAGCCGAGATTTGCCATCACGCCCAACCCTAAAAAGAGAGAGTTCAATAACAGCAGGGCAACATCCCCGCCTTTGACCTCTCCCCGATGCGGAAAGATATTTTGGATGAACAGAATCGCCGCGTTGACCATGATGAACCCCGCAAAGAAAAGCCAGTGACTGAACTCGTCGTCGTTGAAGATAACGATGCGGCACAGATCGCTGGTCGTATCTTCCAGGCAAAAACGGAAGTGCAGGTAATTTCCCATTTCATGGAAGCCATAACTTACGGCTGAGATGAATACCCCGATGATGAAAACCAAATTCCATGCCGTGTGCGCGGGTCCCTCACGGGAGGGGGAGTTGTATTCGAGAGTCTTCTTCAATAAATATCCCGCCACCATGCTGATGAGCGCGACAATGACATTGTTCAAGTCCACCCAGCGCAGGAATTCGTTAGGCAAAACGTAACCCGTGAACCAGTCTGTCAGGCGATTGATGGAAACGAAAACCGCAAGCAAGGATTGTATGCCGAGCAAGATGTGAAGACGTTTCATTGTTTCTCCTGCGTTCTGCCAGTGAACCGCTCAATGTTTCGATTGTATCCTAAAACAAAAACTCCCCGCGTTGCCGCGAGGAGCTGACGACCCGCCAGGGGCTGATTATTTACATACCTTTGACGAGCAAGCCGAGGGCAAGCACGGCAAAGCCGGCGAAAGCGAGCCAGAACGCGTAACCAGCAACTGCGCCAATGACGCCGATGCCGCCGAGCAGACCGAGCAAACCAAGCACAACGCCGATCCAAAAGGTAATTGATTTAGGGGGTGTAAGTTTCATTCTCTTCTCCTTGAATTGAAATGATGAGTAGTTCTGGCGGGCTGTCCCTCCACTTATAACAAAGAACCTGTTGGAATTCAATAGTTGTAGGACAAATTTGAGCAATTTGTTTCGCGCGAGAGCAACGTAAAATAAGGCAAGAAACCCTGATATAATGCCGTTCGGAATTATGAGAACCACAACGCCAGAGGCTCTCTGGTGTTGTTTTTGTGTGACCCTCACAGAGCGAGATTTAAATTTATTACGGAGCAACATTCAATGAAGAAAGAACAACAACTGGATCTATACCACCAAATGGTGCTGATCCGCCGCGTGGAAGAACGCGGCGCGGAACTGTATCAGGCGGGCAAGATCGGCGGTTTCATGCACTTGTATATTGGGCAGGAAGCCGTCAGCACGGGTTTGATCGCGGCGCGTGAACCGCGCGACCGCGTGATCACCGCTTATCGCGATCACGGCGTTGCCATCAATTGTGGAATTTCTGCCAACGAAGTAATGGCAGAATTGCTCGGCAAGGCAACAGGGATGTCGAAGGGCAAGGGCGGTTCGATGCACATGGCAAGCGTGGAAAAGAACATGTGGGGCGGGCACGCCATCGTAGGCGGGCATTTACCCATCGCGGCAGGACTCGCTGTCGGCGACCAGTATGCAAAAAATGACAACGTGACCATTTGTATGTTCGGCGATGGCGCGACGAATATCGGTTACTTCCACGAAGCGTTAAATCTGGCGAAGGCGTGGGGCTTGCGCGTGCTGTGGGTATGCGAGAATAATCAATATGGCATGGGGACGAGCGTCGAACGCGCTTCGGCTGTTTCCGATATCCGCCAAAAAGCCGAAGGCTACGCCATGAAGAATGCGGAAATCAACGGCATGGATGTGATGGCGGTCTATGAAGCTGCAAAAGTCGCAATAGAGTACGTTCGCAAGGAAGGTCAACCCTATTTCCTTGAAGTAGATACCTACCGTTTCCGCGGTCACTCGATGGGCGATCCCGAACGCTATCGCTCGCAGGACGAGGTGAAGCAGTGGCACGAGAAAGACCCGATCGGAATTTTTCGCAAGTATTTGCTTGACAAAAAAGTTGCCACTGCCAAAGCGTTGGATGAAATCGAAGGGCGCGTGGATGAAGAAGTGAATAAAGCGGTTGAATTCGCCGAGAAATCACCTGAACCCGCGCTGGAAGATTTGTTTACGAACGTTTATGCGGACTAGTCTTGTTGGCGACTGAAGTCGCGGCAACAAGCGCGAAGCCTGCCTTCGCAGGCTTGGTTTAGGAGAAAGAATTGCGCGAGCCTTATACCCAACTTTATGTTCATCTGGTTTGGGCAACATGGGACAGGTTGCCGCTGATTACTCCAAAACTTGAGCCGCGAATCTACGCCGCAATTGCCGAAAAATGCCGCGAACACAAATGCCTGCCAATTGCCATTGGCGGAATCGAAGATCACATGCATGTTTTGACGAGGTTTCACACAACGGTTGCGATTGCGACTCTGGTTAAGGAAACGAAAGGTTCGTCGTCGCATCTCGTCACGCACGCCATCATGCCCGGCGCGTTTTTCAAATGGCAGGGCGCGTACGGAGCCTTCACCATCCGAAAGTCTGAAATCCCAACGGTGAAGGCGTACATTGAAAATCAAAAGCGACATCATGCGGAAAATAAACTGTTCCCCGAATTGGAAGAGGTGTTCGAGCAGGATGAGAAATGAGAAAGTATTGTTGGCGACTCAAGTCGCGTCAACAATTACAAAGTCCACCTTCGTGGACTTCAAAAACAAATTTTGACAGACGACGAAGGTCGTCTTCGCAAATGTTGACGCGGTTTCAACCGCCAACATTAGAGGAAATTCTATGGCAAAAATAACAATGCGCGAGGCGATCTCGCAAGCCCTCATGGAAGAAATGGACCGCGACCCCGCCGTCTTTATCATGGGTGAAGAAGTGGGTGTGTGGGGCGGCACCTACGCGGTGACCAAAGGTTTTTACGACAAATATGGACCCGATCGAGTCAAAGACACACCGATTGCGGAGAACGCGATCATCGGCGCGGCAATCGGCGCGGCGATGGTGGGGCAACGACCTGTTGCAGAATTGATGACGATCAACTTTGCATTCTCAGCGATGGATTACATCGTCAATCAGGCGCCGAAACTTCATTACATGTTCGGCGGGCAGTTCACTGTCCCGATGGTGATTCGCGCGGTCGGCGGCGGTGGGCGTCAACTCGGCGCGACACACTCACAAACGCCCGACGCGATCTTCGCTCACTTCCCGGGTCTCGTGGTCGTGTCGCCGGGGACGCCGGAAGATGCCAAAGGATTACTGAAATCAGCCATACGGTCGAATGACCCGGTTTTGTTCATCGAGCACGCCACCATGTATCAAGTGCGCGGCGAAGTCCCCGAGGGCGAGCATCTCATCCCAATCGGGAAATCCAAAGTGCAACGCGTTGGCAAAGACCTCACCATCGTCACGTATTGCAAAGGTCTTGAGTTATCCATGAAAGCCGCGGACGAATTATCCAAAGAAGGAATCGAAGCCGAGATCGTTGACTTGCGCACACTGCGTCCGCTCGACATGGAACCCGTGTTGGCATCGTTCAAGAAAACGAATCGCGCGATTGTTGTTGAAGAAGGTTGGAAGTCGTACGGCGTTGGCAGTGAGATCGTCAGCCGCATCTATGAAGAAGCGTTCGATTATGTTGACGCTCCCATCATCCGCGTGGCGCAAAAGGAAGTTCCACTTCCATATAATCGCGCGCTCGAACAAGCCGCGTTGCCGCAAGCGCCAGACATCATCGCCGCGGCAAAGGAGGTCTTGCGATAATGGCTGAAACAATTAACATGCCCAAACTCGGCTTCGATATGGCGGAAGGCACGCTCGTCCGTTGGGTCAAGCAAGTGGGCGAAAACATCAACAAAGGCGACGTGCTCGCCGAGATCGAAACGGATAAAGCAACAGTTGAAGTGGAGTCGCCTGCGGGTGGCGTCGTTCTGCAACTCATCGTCAATCAAGGTGATGTTGTGCCTGTCAATGCGCCGATTGCGGTGGTGGGTGTTGCTGGTGAAAAAGTGGATGCGCCGCTTGTGGAAAGCGGAAAGCAGAAGGCAGACGTTAAGTCGGATGAAAAGCCTGCGCCTCAACCGCAGGGGAAAACTGATTCGGCTCCTCAAGCATTATCCACGCCTCAACCCCCGGTCTCCAGTCTCCAGTCTCCTGAAATTAAAGCAAGTCCGCTTGCAAAGAAGATCGCCCGCGATAACAACATCAATCTCGCCCAACTCCAAGGGACAGGTCCCGGCGGGCGTGTAGTTCGCAAGGATGTTGAGTCTGCGCTTTCTGGCGGTCAAATGTCGAAAGTCTCCAGTCTCCAATCTCCGATCTCTTCATTGCCCATCGTCATTTCGCATGAAGACGAAGTCGTCCAACTCACCAAACTCCGCCAAGCCATCGCGCGCCGCATGACCGAATCGAAAACGTCCGTTCCACATTTTTACGTGAGTCACGAATACAAAATGGACGCGGTCATGGCGATGCGAAAGCAAATCAACGAGTATTTGCCCGATAACGAGAAACTTTCGGTCAACGATTTCATCGTCAAAGCCGTTGCCTTGGCGTTGCGCGAGTTCCCGAATCTCAACGCGACCTTTGCGGGCGACAAAGTCGTCCGTCATGGCGCGGTGAATGTGGGCGTTGCCGTTGCCGTCACTGGCGGCTTACTGACCGTTGTCACCAAGAATACTGATCAATTGCCCCTGCGCCAAATCTCTGGTGATGTAAAGCAAAAAGTTGCCCGCGCGCGTGACGGCAAGGTCAAGCCCGATGACATCGAAGGCTCGACGTTCTCGATCTCCAACTTGGGCATGTACGACGTGGAAAATTTCATCGCCATCGTCAACCCGCCTGAAGCCGCAATTTTGGCAGTGGGTTCTGCGCGTGAAGTTCCTGTCGTGGATAACGGCGAGATCAAAGCCGGCTGGCGAATGAAAGCGACAGTCTCCGTAGACCACCGCGTCAGCGATGGGGCGGAGGCGGCGCAGTTCATGCAATCGCTGGCGAAATATCTGGAAACGCCCGTGCTGATGTTAGTGTAAATTCTCAGAACTCCGAGATTCGCTTCGCGAAAATCTCGGAGTTCTATTTCTACGGCACATAATACTCGACCTGCAACATGGGGTGTGAGGTTGAGGAATTGTAATTGCCGCTGTAGAACCGAATCCAATCGTTGCCCCGGTCGGCGTTATCGGGGAGTTGAAAGCGCAGGCGGAGTTCGGTCACGCCGGTCAAGTTGATAAATTGATTGGCGGCGGCATCCAGCGTTGCCCAATACCAATCGGTGACCGGGTTGTTGAGGATCGTGCCCGCGTTGCTCAGGCTGGCTGGCGCTTGAAAATCTCCGCGGTCGAGGCTGTTGACGCCCAGCACACCGGAGGAACCGAAATATCCTTTTTGAATGTCCACGGCGATATTTCTGTGTGTGGCGAATGGATTTGCGCCGGTATAACTCTGACTGCGGATCATCAGTGTCACTTTGGTCACAACCGCGTTATCGGGTAACGCGGCTGTCGAAAATTGCAGGATGGAAATATATTGCCGGTCGCGGTTGTCGTCGCCGAGGATGAACGTGGTTTCCGACGCGTTGCGCGTCCCGCCGCGCTCGCTGGTCTTTTGTGATTCGAGAACCCAGCCGTCGTTCGCGCCGATCGACTTGAAAATTTTGGTCAGGGGCGCAGGCGTGGGTTTGTTGATCGTGTACGCCTCGCCATTCAAAAAATTTCCGTTCCCAATGCCCGCGCCGCCAAGCGGCTGATTGATCGAGTCGCGGATACTGTCATCGTCCAGCGCGTACAGTTGTATCGTTCCATTCCCTGAGCCGGTGTTCACTTGCACTACATAACTCGCGCCGGTTTCCAACGTAATTCCCGTAATCGACGCGCCGGTTACCCCGCTGGTATTCAGGGCGAAGTCTGTGATCGGCGCGAATGAATCCACACCGGTTACGTTTTCGGAAAATGCGACGCGGAAGCGGACAGCGGCTGAGGCGGTTGGAGACGCGTCCAAGCGCGAAACAGATAACACCGTCGGAGGTGAATCGAGCGGGAATGGCGTCAGGCTTGGCGTGGTTTGAGTCGGCGGCTGTCCTGTGATTGGTAACTGCGTAACCGGGAACGACGTGAGCGATGGGGTGAATATGGGGGTCTGTGTTTGTATGATCGCTGTCGATGTTGAAGTGAATGTCGGGAATGGCGTGGGGGTGGATACGGCGCCGAATTCGAACGCGCCGCGGTCTGGCGACGAGCCACTGTAAGAGTCGTTGACGCCGGGGATGAGCGCGCCTCGATCCACGTTCGGGCTGGACGCGCCCAGGGCGAAATTTCCGCCGGCGGGGTCGACCAGCCCCGGCGGTGAATCGGAACCGGCGCATTCGAGCCCCGATGCCTTGCAGAAATCTGCAATTCGGTTGTAGTTCACATTCTCCCATTTGAAGTGTGGGTTGCTCGATGTGCGGGTGTTGTACAGGTTGTCGTTATTCCAGTCGTTGTTGGTCGAGCCGGTGGTTTTCTCGGAGAACGTGAACCCGCTCACCTGAAAAATGTTGTTGCGCATGATCGTGTTGCGCACGGGGCTGATCAGATCCATGCCGTTGGCGTCGGGCGAATTCGTCCATGCGGTGTTGTGATAGATCATCACCAGGCCGTCTGAGTTGCGGTCCCATTTGAACGCCTTGTTGGTGAAGTTTGTGACGGTGTTGCGCGTCACCCACACGGGCCCCATGGTGATCGGCGCGAGCGAGATGCCGCTGAAGGCGCGGTCGATGCTATTGTTGCGGAAGCGATGGTTGATGCACGCGCCTTCAGGTTCCAGACCGTCATCGGCGATATCGTGAATGCGATTGTTGTAAATGTCCGCATCGAAGGCGATGGCGGGGTTTTCACCGGACGCCCCCGAAGCGCCGGTGTAAATTCCGTTGAAGATGTGATGGATTTCGTTGCCGCGCGCGATGGCGCCGTTGTGCCCGCGCAGGACGATGCCAGTCCCCTCTTGCGCGCTTCCTTTCACAGCATCCCATTGCCAGTTGCTCGCGGTAGTGTCGTAGATCTCGTTGAACTCGATGCGCGTATCGTTGCCGAGGTTTTCTCCGCCTGTCCAATTGATGAAAATGCCCAGTTGCATGTTGTGGATCTTGTTGCGGCGGATGACCACATGCGATGAATTCAAAGAGCACACGCCGCATCCATCGGTGCGCGTGCCGTAGAAGCGCATCTCAAACCCTTCGATCCAGATCCACTCGCGCCCGCTCACATCAAAAGCATGGTTTAGGCGCGGCGCCTGCCACGTATGAGTCGATGGGTCGTCCGATGCGCGGATATAAAGCCGCAAGGTTGCCGCCTCGAAAAACCAGCCTTCAGCAATGGGCGCGTTGTTATGCCCGGCGCCATTATTCAACCCGTTCATCGATTCGTATTGATACATCCGCTTGCCATCCCGCGCGAGATACCCGATGGCTCCGCCAATTTGAGTAAACCAGAGGTTGGATTTTCCCACTGCCGGCGCCCACACACTGCCTGAAAGACTATCCGCCCCTTCGAGAACCGCGCCTCCTCCCTCCGCTTTGACCTGAATCCAACCCCCCGGCGTTCCCGATATGGGGAAAAGGACGTTTTCGCGATACACCCCATCTGCCACCAGGATCTGCGCGCCGGGAGCCGCCACATTGACCGCTTCCTGAATCGTTCGATACGGCGCGGTGATGGAGCCATTGCCGCCGGGCGCGGCGTCATCGTTGACGCGCAGAACGCTAGCGGGCGTGAACGGGATTTCATCGGGTTGCGTCACAACCACGCCGGCAATTTCACTGCCCCCGTCAACGACCCGCACATCGTACGATGTGGAGGGCGACAACCCGAATAAACTACCCACCAACCGTCCATCGTCGATGCGCTTGAGGGGATGCCCGCGTCGCCAGTCGACCGCACCGGTTTGCCGGTAGAACAGTTCGGCGGAGGGTGAGAGGTTCGCGCCGCTTGCCACAACTCCCGCGGTTTCGATGTTGGCTTGCAGGGTTAACCCGATGAAGGAAATTTGGCTGGAGGAGGAAATTCCCGCTTGTGGGTGGGAAACTTCACGGGTGAACAAGACCAACACGATGAACATTGAAACCGTCGCGCGAAACGCTCGCGAAAATCCATGCTTCATGATCTTCCTCCGGAACTGCTTGCGCCAGAAGCGTCCTTGTCTGACGACTAGAGTTCCATATATATTGTACAACTTAATCACAGGTGTTACGCAATCGAAATGGGAGGCTCACTGGGAATTGCCGTGATGGTTACGACAGCAGTTGCACTGCTGGCGGGCGGCAGTGCAACTGCCGCCGGAACTGGCGGTTCATCACGGCAACTCCTAAAGACCCAAATGGGAGCGCTCAAAGGTTGTAGATAGCCCAACAGACTAACCCACGGAGGCGCCGAGTCACGGAGTTTTTTTGTAACTGCTCAGGCATGTCGTTGCGAGGAGGGCTCTTGCTCGCCTGCCCCGATGTTTTTTCGGGGTCCCGACGAAGCAATCTCCCGGTATGGGGAGACTGCTTCGGCAAAACCAAGAGCGCCT
>Ga0138256_10000943_pt1 | contig 31264 bp, 32 predicted proteins | sample KNB2016incub_MG_FD_105486 | JGI IMG/M metagenome (GOLD analysis project Ga0138256, IMG submission 105486) | Active sludge microbial communities from wastewater in Klosterneuburg, Austria - KNB2014incub_MG | ecosystem: Engineered > WWTP > Activated sludge > Unclassified | place: Austria... | reverse complement strand
GCAGGCGGAGCCGTTGGAGAGCGCGATATTTTCGAGGTCGAATGCCATGAGCAGCGTTTCGGATGACGCGCCGGGAAGCGAGAAAAGCGTGGTGCTGGGTACGCGCGGGGCTTCTGAGGAATGGATGACTATATCTTTGTATATTTTGCGCAGCGCATTTTCCAGGTTATTGCGGAGTTGCTCGCTTTTTTTAGAGAGAGCGATCAAATCGCGCACGGCGAGCGCAGCCGCAGCGCCGAAGCCCGCTATTGCGGCGGTGTTCTGGGTACCGGGGCGGGCTTTTTTCTCCTGCCCGCCCCCGTCGAGCAGCGTCGGGGTGATGCCGCAAAGGCCGAGGCAGAGCGCGCCCGCGCCCTGCGGCCCGCCGATCTTGTGCGCGGAGAGGGTAAGAAAATCGATGTGGCCGGGCGACATGTCGACGGCAATTTTTCCGGCGGCCTGCACGGCGTCGCAATGAAAGAATGCGCCGTGTTTTTTCGCAAGGGCTGAAATTTTGTTGACAGGCTGAATTACACCGGTTTCGTTGTTCACCATCATGACCGAGACAAGGTCGGCTTTTTTGGCCTTTAGCAAAATTTCAAGCGCGTTCAGGTCAACGATGCCGTTTTTGTCGACGGGGATTTTTTCGGCATTCGGAGCGGCTTCGATAACGGAAGGATGCTCGATGGCCGAAACGAGAATATGTTCCTTCGCAAAATATTTGAGAACGGTGTTGTTGCCCTCGGTGGCGCCGGAATTGAAAATCACCTGCGCGGGCGGACAGTTCACCAGAGCGGCGACATTAATGCGCGCGTCCTCGATCATCTTGTGGGCGGCGCGGCCATGGCGATGAACGGAAGAGGCATTATGCGGCGCGGTCATTGCCGCGTTTACGGCAGAAACCGCCTCCGGCCGCAGGGGCGCGGTCGCGTTGTAATCGAGATAAATAAGGGCGTTCTGGCCTGTCATGCGCTGTTTGTAGCGGGTTATGACGGGTTTTTCAAATGGGTTGGTCTTTAAGGAACAGGGTGCGGGATTACAGGGCCCTGGGCAGTTTCCTGCGGGGGATATTCTTCCATGATTTTTTTATCAACCCGTGCAGGTCTCAGTTCGCAAGCCATCGCCGGTGTAAGGCCATTAGGCGCGGCCTTGCTAAAATCGACATTAAATTTTTTTTCAAGCTTAGGCAGCAGGTAATCGTAACGGTTCCAGGCAACGAGGGTAGGAACGGTATGGCCCAAAAGCTGGATGGAGTCCTCATTTTCGGTGATATCCGTGCTTTCGATGACATCCGTAATTTCCATGTCCTTACGCAGGGCGACGATGTCCGGCCTGTAAAATTTTTTGAGATAGAGGGGTAGTTCATAGGTGAGGAGATCGAAAGGCATTGAATCAGAACAAGGTTTTTTAAGGACATTGATGATCTTCGCCTTAAGATCCAGTATTTCAGCTTTTGAAATTTTTTCTGCGATAGCGTTCATGAGATTTTTCCGTCTCTTATTGCGGGCCGTGTGCAACCAAATGCGGTTGCAAGGCGGTGTCTGTGTCCTGGGGATGCGCTTTTCTAAACAGCGCCGCTATCACACGTTTGTTCCGGTTATTGGCAAAGTCCGCAAAGATCTGGCCTCCGATTTTATCCGTGATGCCCATATTATCGCGGAGCGTAGTGATCCTGGGGCTGTAGAACAGGGTGATGGCCGATTTGATCGTCCCCAAATACGGGGCCGATTCGTAAGGAAGCGCGTCAATCATGCTGACAATAAAACTCCTGATCTTGAGGATGTCCTGCACGGTCGCAGATTCAGGCTGTTTCACAATTTCCTGCACTTCCATGATTTTCTGCTCATGCGTGCTATGGAGGAACGCTTCGTAGGGCATGGATTTGCGGGCAGAGGGTTTCATCTCAGCCGTGGGTCAAACTTTGAGTCGTGGCAACGGGAGGAGAGAGGGTGCTGCCGACTTTTATATTCACGCCATCTTTGAGCCTTGCCAGGGCAGAAATGATTTTTTCATGGTCCTGACTTGCCACAAGCTGAGGGATGATAACCAAGCGGAGTTCCTCTAAGAAACGGTCCTGCTTGCATTGATCGATTGTTTTCGGACTGTAGAAAATTTCAAGGTCCCTAATTATGAACTCAGCTCGTACTGGCTTAACGTCTTTTGCAGCCATAGTGAGATTGCTGAATAATCTTCTTGCAACGAAGTGAATGTCTTCAGGGGTGTCTTTGTGGAAATTAAAATACATTATGGTTTTCTCCTGTTTGTGTTTTTTTATTATTTATTATTTATCCAGCGAAAGGCCGAGAGCAGATTGCGGCAACTCGATGCCCAGCACGCTACGAATAGTGAAGCTGACGTGCGAATGGCCTTTTTCACGGGCATAGGTATAGAGAGCGGCCATTTTCTCGCCGATCAGCGGATCGCCTTCGGATGTTTCATGAAATGTCCTGAGAAGGAGGCTGGTTTTTTGCAGTTTTTCAACGCGCTGTCCCGCGGTATTGCCGGCGTGAAATTTCTCGGTCAGCATTCGTTTGATAGCGGGCGGCATATCATGAAGGATCTCCGGCAGATCAGTTGGTGTTTTCAGCATGAGTCAGGTCCTTTGTTCATAATTTTTTATAGCGGGCACAATATCAGAGTCGTTTATTTTATGTCAATGAAGACGTGCAGCGAGAAGGCGCGCCGGGCCGCGTTATTATCCACAAATTTATCAACAGGTTACGATAAATTTATAGACATTTCCCGGTGAGTGCCATATAGAAAGGGCAAATTAGGGTACCCGGGAAGGTTCTTATCGCTTCCCGCCTTTTAAAAGACGCCTCCACGTGAAGGGGCAAAAGCAAGGGGATACGATGCCAGAAGTTATTTTCAATGGCCCTGCAGGCCGGATTGAAGGCCGCTACTCTCACTCCAAAATCAAACACGCGCCGCTGGCGCTTATTCTTCATCCTTCGCCAGAGCATGGCGGCACGATGAATAACAAAATCACTTACATGATGTTTCAGGCTTTCGTTGCGCGCGGCTTCTCGACGCTGCGTTTCAATTTCCGCGGCGTAGGAAGATCGCAGGGGATTTTCGATCGCGGTGAAGGCGAGCTGTCTGATGCCGCTTCTGCGCTGGACTGGATGCAGGAGATAAATCCGAACGCGCCTTATGCGTGGATATCCGGATTTTCGTTCGGTGCGTGGATCGGCATGCAGTTGCTGATGCGCCGCCCGGAAATTCGCGGATTCATTTCGGTTGCGCCGCCGGCCAACACGCAGGACTTTACGTTCCTGGCGCCGTGCCCGACGAGCGGATTGATCATTCAAGGTCAGAAAGACGATGTCGTGACCGAGCCGGAAGTGAACACGTTTGTCGACAAGCTGCACCAGCAGAAGGGCATCAAGATCGATTACCGCATTATTCCCGGTGCAAACCACTTCTTCCACGGTCATACGGATACGCTGATTTCGCATGTCCATAATCACCTCGATAAAGCCGAGGGTGGATTGCGGGTTCAGACGCACGCGCTCGCGGCTGCTGAATAATCATTCGTCATTGCGAGCGTTAGCGAAGCAATCCAAAAAAGATGGATTGCTTCGTCGGCTTTTAGCCTCCTCGCAATGACGGTTAGTTAAGCTGCCTTGGGCATGTCCTGTGCAGCTTCGCGGACTTCGTCGATGTGGCCGTTCACTTTCACGTTGTTCCAGATGCGTGCGATTTTGCCCTGCTCATCGATGAGGAAGGTTGAGCGTTCGATGCCCATATATTTCTTGCCCATCATGGATTTTTCTTTCCAGACGCCGTAGGCCTCGCAGACCTTGCCGTCTTCGTCGGAGCCGAGCGGAAAGTTGAGGTCGTATTTCTCGCGGAATTTGTCGTGGCTTTTGACGCTGTCGCGCGAAATGCCGACGATGCCGATATTCAGTTTATTGAATTCCTTAATCTGATCGCGGAATCCGCAGGATTCAGTCGTACAACCTGGTGTGTCATCCTTGGGGTAGAAATATATGACCAGCTTGCGGCCTTTGAAATCGGATAATGAGACGGTCTTGCCGCCATCGGCAGGCATCGAGAAATCGGGGGCAGGGTTGCCTACTTGTAGTTCAGACATAATTCTCTCCTTCGGGCGTGCGCCCATTCGTCGTATTTTGGCCTGCAAACCGTGGTTTTCTGCGCTTCCGTTTCTCAAATACTACAATGTATTCTGCGATACGGTTCTCGAAAACCACGGTTTTCGGCACAAAATACCTAGAATGAGCAGACGCCCTAAGTTCCTATCAGAAATGGTGATTTTTAGCGTTCAAGTCAATATCCACGGTAGCCAAAACCGTTTTAGCCCTTTAAAAATAAAGGGCTAACCATGAAGAACCCCATGCCCAAAGACGCACAGGCCAAAAAAGTACGATTTTTCAACTGGAAGAAGAGCAAGTCACTGCTCGAGATTCTGGCGGCGCTGTGCTTCTTGTTTTTTTTCCTGGTCGGGCTGTTTTTCTGGCGGGTGTCCAGTAGCCCGCTCGATATGGCGTTCGCGAAACCGTATATCGAGGATGCGCTGACCAATCGCGCGCGCGGCGTTTACACGAAACTCGACAGTATCATTCTGCACTGGCCTGACCTAGCGGGGCCGCTGCTGCTGGATGTGCGCGGCGCGAAAGTCCAAGGCGTGGATGGTCATACAATCGTCGAGGTGGATGAGGCGGCGATCACGCTCTCTAAAGCCGGATTTTTTATTGGCCGCATCATGCCGGTTGGTCTGACGCTCAAGCATCCGCAAGTGACATTGATCCGCGGGAAGGACGGCAAGATCGATGTGGGTTTCGGCCCACGCGTCAAGGAAGAGGATGTTGAGGACCAGACGGCGCTGACGGAAAGAATTCTCGAGCATGTCGCGCAGCCGGGGAATGAATCGGGCTCGCCGCTGGCGGGGCTGAAGACGTTTGAAATCCAGGACGCGCAGGTGAATGTCGAGGACAGGCAGTCGGGCACGACATCGTTCCTGCCGGAAGTGAATATCGTTTTTCAAAGCACGAATGAGGGGCTGGATTCAGACCTGCTGATCAGTTTTGACGACACGCCGGAATGGCCTTCACGTTTAAAGGCGAGTTTCCTGATCCCGTGGAAAACGAAAGACGTGATCATCGATGCGTATCTTGAGAATTTCGACATCACGTTTTTAGCCGACAAGATTCCGGCGCTCGCCATTCTTGACGGGCAGGATATCGAGGTGGATGGCAAGCTTTACGCCGTTCTGGATTCAAATTTCAGACCGCAGCATGGGCAATTGCTGGCGAGTTCGGCGAGCGGCGCGTTCATTCTGCCGGAATTTTCCGCCGACCGCGTGCCTTACGAGGATTTCACGTTCGCGCTTGATTACAATGTCGACAAGCAGCGGTTAGACCTTCTCAACACGCAAGTCACGGTTAAAGGCGTGACGATCAATGCGGAAGGAGCTTTCCGCGCGAATGAACGCGAAATCGCGGGGCCGCTGAAATTCTCGATCAAGGATCTCAAGCAATCGCAGATCAAGCCGCTGTGGCCGAAGGCGCTCGAGGGCGACAATGCCGAAGAGTGGATCGTCCAGAAAATGTCGGAAGGGACATTTCACGATGTGCTGGCTGTGGTTGATTTGTTCGCGGTTCGCTCCGCTGAAGAGGGATGGGATTTCGGTGTCGAGGATGCGCTGGCCTCGTTCAAGTTCGAGAATATGGCCGTCGATTACCGCCCGCCGATGATGCCGGTGAAGAAGGCCAAGGGCAGCGGTTCGTTCAAGCTGGCCGAAGAAAAACTGAGCGTTGCTATCGAGAGCGGGATGATCGGCGATCTGACGGTGGAGCAGGCTGAGCTGGAATTCGTCAATATCATCGAGGCGGGCAAGGGTAAGGCGGATATCAGGGTGAAGCTGAACGGCCCGCTCAAGACGGGATTTGAATATCTTGAGCGCGAGCCGATTACGCTGGAGCATGATTTCGACCTCACGCAGGTGAAGGGGAATGCGAAGGCGACGGTCAATGTCGCGTTTCCAACCAAGGACATCAAGGTTGCGGATGTGAAGGTGAACGCGGAAGGCGTGATGAGCGATGTGACGCTTCCGGGGGTCATGAAAAAGCTGACGCTGACCGGCGGGCCGCTGAATTTTACCGTCAAAGACAACCAGTTCGTTCTGAAGGGCGATGCGAAAATCCAGGGGCGCGACGCGAAGATCGATTACCGCGAATTCCTGAACAGCGAGGGGCAGGAATACAAGAGCAAGGTGGTGGCGAGCCTGACGGTGGACAACACCATGCGTTCGCTGATGGGGATTAATCTGAGCGATTTTCTGGATGGCGATGCGTTTGTGGAGGCGACCTATACGGAATATCAGGGCGGCAAGGCGGAGGCTGATCTGAATGTCGATCTGAAGCCAAGTTTGCTATTTTTCAAGCCGCTGGGGTATGAGAAAAAGCCGGGCGAGGCGGGGAATGCGACGCTGAAGGCAACGCTGGAGAATGGCGAGCTGAAAACCATTGCGGGTCTCAAAGCGACGGGCCCGAATATGCAGATCAACGATGCGAATTTCACGTTCGGGAAAGACAATACGCTGAGCGGCGGATCGATTGGTAGTTTTGCGGCGGGCGAGACGGCGGCGAAACTGAAATTCGATGTTACGCAGGGCGGAAAATATAATATTGCCATTGATGGATCATTCTTTGATTTGAGGCCGTCGATGGATAATGACAGCGCGCAGGTAGAGGTTTATGACGAGCCGCCGATGCAGATATCGATGAATGTCGACCGGTTGCGTGCTTCGGACAAGGATACGCTGCAGCATGCGAAGCTGGGCGTGGATATCGATGGCGAAGGGCATTTCAATACGCTGGATCTCGACGGCACGGCGGGCAAGGGCAAGGTGGTTATTCGCTATCGCCCTGATGAAAGCGGCAAGCGCGTGTTCCGCATGGAAGCGGATGATGCGGGTGCGACGCTGCGGGCTTTTGGCGTTTATGAGAATATCGTCGGCGGCAAACTGGATATTTATGGCGAGCCGATCAAGGGTTACAACGACCGCAACGTCAAAGGTTTAGGTACGATCACGGATTTCAAGGTCGTGCGGGCGCCGACGCTGGCGCGTTTGCTTGGCATGTTGTCGCTGCCGGGTGTTTTGTCGGGCCTGCGGGGTGATGGTTTGACGTTCAGCAAGCTGGAGGCGAATTTCGACTGGGTCTACAGGCCGAAGGGAAGTTTGCTGGTGGTGAAGGACGGGCGGACATCGGGGAATTCCGTGGGCTTTACGTTCGATGGCACATACGACCAGGCCAAGAGCACGATTAATGTCGATGGCACGATGATCCCGCTCTCGGGTGTTAACAAGGTGATCGGGAATATTCCGCTGATCGGCGATATTTTAACAGGCGGCAGCGGCGGGGTTTTTGCGGCGACGTATTCGGTCAAGGGTGATGCGAAAGCGCCGCAGGTGTTTGTGAATCCGTTGTCGGTTCTGACGCCGGGGATTCTACGGCGCATCCTTTTTGAACAAAATTAACAATTGTCATTGCGAGCGTAGCGAAGCAATCCAGATCCCCGCTTTCGCGGGGAAGACAAAAAAATGGATTGCTTTGTCGGCCTTCGGCCTCCTCGCAATGACGGTAATTATTTAATTTTCACGAGAGCGTGTTTTTTCTTGCCGGCGGAGAGTTTGATATAGCCTTCGCCCGTCATTTCGGCGTCGCTGACTTTCTGGTCGGTGTTTTCAATTTTATTATCGTTGAGTTTTGCGCCGCCGCCTTCGATCAGGCGCTTGGCTTCGCCCTTTGACGCGGCGAGACCGGCTTCGACCAGCAGATCGACGATGTTGATGCCGGTTTTCAGGCGCGCGGAGTCAATATTGATGGAAGGAAGGTCGTCGCCAACGCCGCCCTGTTCAAAAACTTTCTGGGCGGTGCCCTGGGCCTCAAGCGCCGCTTTTTCGCCGTGGCAGAGTTTGGTGGCTTCGAAGGCGAGGATTTTTTTGGCCTCGTTGATGTCCTGACCCTTGAGGGCTTCCAGCTTTTTGATTTCGTCCATCGGCAGAACTGTGAAGCGGCGGAGCAGGGTCGAGACATCCGCGTCGTCGACATTGCGCCAGAACTGGTAGTAATCGTACGGGCTGAGCATATCGGCGTTCAGCCAGACGGCACCGTTGACGGTCTTGCCCATTTTTTCGCCACTGGCGGTGGTGAGCAGCGGTGCCGTGAGCGCGAAGAGTTGCGTTTGTGCGGCTTTGTGGCCGAGATCGACGCCGTTTATGATGTTGCCCCACTGGTCGGAGCCGCCCATTTGTAAAATCGTGCCGTTGCGTTTGTAGAGTTCGAGAAAATCGTAACCCTGCATGACCATGTAGTTGAATTCGAGAAGCGTCAGCGGGCTTTCGCGCTCGAGACGCGTTTTCACTGAATCGAACGAGAGCATGCGGTTGACGGTGAAGAAGCGCCCGTAATCGCGCAGGAACGAGAGGTAGCCGAGGCCATCCAGCCAGTCGTTGTTGTTGACCATCAAGGCGTCGGTTTTACCGGAGCCGTAATTCAGGAATTGTTTGAAGCAGGTGCGCTCGATGTTCTTGATGTTGGCTTCGATTGTTTCATCGTCGAGGAGTTTCCGCTGTTCGTCCTTGAATGAAGGATCGCCGATTTTACTGGTGCCGCCACCCATGAGGGTGATGGGTTTGTGGCCGGATTTCTGGAACCAGTGCAGCATCATGATGCCGGTCAGATTGCCGACATGGAGCGATTTGGCGGTCGCGTCGAAGCCGATATAGGCGGATTGAACGCCTTCGGAGAGTTTTTTATCCAAAGCCGCGAAATCGCTACACTGGTGAATGAAGCCGCGCTCGTCTAATATGTTCAGGAATTCGGATTTATACTTGTTCATGGACATAATCTATACGCATGGGAAACACGAAAGTCTATAGGGCCATAGGGCTGATGTCGGGCACGTCGCTGGATGGCGTGGATGCAGCGTTGCTGGAGACGGACGGGCATGAATTCGTACATCCGGCGGGGTTCGTCAGCCTGCTTTATACCAGCGAGGAGCGGGTGGCGATCCGCGCGAATTTCGGCAAGGAACGCAAAGACCCGGCGGCGGAAAAAATTGTTACCGACAGGCATATTGAGGCGGTGCAGGCGCTTTTAGCTCAGCAAAAAATTGCGGCGGGCGATGTCGAGGTGATCGGGTTTCACGGCCAGACAGTTTATCACAACCCGGCGCAGCGGATTACGGTGCAGATTGGTGATGCGGCGCGGCTGGCGAAGGAAACAGGAATTCAGACGGTTGCGGATTTTCGCATCGCAGATGTGAAGGCGGGCGGACAGGGTGCACCGCTGCTGCCGCTTTATCATGCTGCACGTATTCGCGGCGATAATATCGAGCCGCCGGTGGCGGTTCTGAATATCGGCGGCGTGGCAAATGTGACATGGATTGGCACGGATAAAATCATAGCGTTCGATACCGGGCCTGGGAATGCGCTGATCGATGATTGCGTGCAGCAGAAGACGGGCGCGACTTACGACCCAGAAGGCGCGCTGGCGACGGCGGGGACGATTGATAAAAAAATTCTCGAGAGATTGTTGGCCGATCAATATTTCAAGGTGCGGCCGCCGAAATCCCTGGATCGCGATCACTGGACGTGCGACGTGGTGAAAAAACTGTCTGTCGAGGACGGCGCGGCGACGCTGGCGGCGTTTACTGTTGAAGCCGTGAAAAAGGCGCTGGATTTTTTCCCGGAGCGGCCGCGGCAATGGCTGGTGTGCGGGGGCGGGCGGCACAACGCGTTTTTGCTGGATTATCTCGGCATCGTCCTGGCGGCGCCGGTGAACAAGGTGGAGAAGCTGGGCTGGAACGGTGACGCGGTTGAGGCGGAAGGGTTTGCTTATTTAGCCGTGCGGAGTTTACTGGGCGAGACGCTGAGCCTGCCTGAAACCACGGGTGTTCCGGGGCCGATGACGGGTGGGAAATTATTCACCAAGTAAATTATCTATTTCAGATCCAGACAATGAATGGCAATTTTATCTTCGTTGATGTGCGGGTGGCACAATCTCGATGCATCTTCAATTTTTGATTCATTGTTATTTCCGCACGCCATCACAAAAAGCATCGTAGAAAGTATTCCTGCCGCCGGTTTTTTGAAATCAGTCATAAACACTCCTTAGTTGAGAATGATTCTTATTATCATTTAGTGAATGATAAGAGTCAAGGGCAAAGGCTGGCGCTTTTTAAGGGGGTTATATATAGGTACTGACCATGAATTTGGTATCAGCAACGGACGAGAATATTGCCAGGGCGGCGGAGGTTTTGAAATCCGGCGGCGTGGTGGCAATGCCGACCGAGACGGTTTACGGGTTGGCCGGCAATGCGTTCGACGGCAAGGCAGTCGCGAAGATTTTCGAAGTGAAAGGCAGGCCGCAGTTCAATCCACTGATTACGCATTTTGCGGAGATTGCCGATGTTGCGTTATGCGCGGAGATGAATGAGAAGGCTCTGGCACTGGCGCAAAAATTCTGGCCGGGGCCGCTGACGATTATTTTACCGCGCGTGAAAAACTGCAAGGTGTCGGAACTGGCGAGCGCAGGGCTGGAGACGATTGCTGTGCGTGTGCCCAATCATCCTGTGGCGAGAAAATTGATCAAGGCGTGCGGATTTCCGCTGGTGGCGCCGAGCGCAAATTTATCGGGCAGTGTTTCGCCGACATCTCCTGCGCATGTCGCGGAAAGTTTAGGCAATAAGGTCGATATGATTTTGGCGGCGGGCGCGTCGAGTGTTGGTCTGGAATCTACGGTAATCGATTTGTCTGAAGATAAGCCGATTATCCTGCGGCCCGGGGCGGTGATGGCGGAAGATATCGCGCAAATCCTGGACGAAGAAGTCTCTTACGAATCCGGTGATGCTTTAAGACCAAAATCGCCGGGACTGTTGCTCAAACATTACGCGCCGAAAATTCCATTAAGGCTGAATGCGATTGATCTCCAGCCCGGCGAAGCGGTGCTGGGATTTCATTCGATGAAATTCATGGGCATTAGGGGCGGCGGCGCGGCGATGAGCCTGCCGGAGTCCATGCGCAGGAATTTGAGCGAAGAGGGCGATCTGCACCAGGCGGCGGCGAATTTGTTTGCATATCTGCGCGAACTCGACAGGCCGGAGCATAAGGGAATAGCGGTGATGCCTATTCCTGACACCGGGCTCGGCATCGCCATCAATGATAGGTTGAAGCGGGCGGCGAGTTAAGGCAAAATTGGCTCCGGGATGGAAAAGGCGAAATACCTCATTTCATGGGTTTCCTGGCCGTGGCTGATGATTATCTGCCTCGGCATTTCCGCCTATGGATTTTCGGTCGGGCACCCGATCATTTATTTCAACATCGCCTATATTTTCCTGATTTCGACGCTGATTTTTCTCGAGCGCTGGATGCCGCATGAAAAAGAATGGCTTGAAGGTGACGGCCAGACCTTCGCGAATATCGCGCACACGCTGACCAGCAAGGGCACGGTGCAGGGCATCATGATTTTCAGCGCGGCGCTCGGCCTTGCGGAACTGATCAAGCCGGTGGCGGAAACCGGGTACGGCATCTGGCCGCGCGACTGGCCGATGTGGGCGCAGGCAAGTTTGGGTGTTGTGGCGGCGGAGTTTGGCCTCTACTGGGCGCACCGGATTTCACATGAGTGGCCGTTGTTCTGGCGGTTGCATGCTATCCATCACAGCGTGCGGCGTTTGTGGGTGATCAATACCGGAAGATTTCATTTCATGGATTCCGTCTGGAAAATTCTTCTCGGCATGGGTGTTTTGTTATCACTCGGCGCGCCGCTGGAAGTCGTGCAGTGGACGAGCATCGTCACCGCCTATGTCGGTGTGCTGACGCATTGCAATGTCGAGATGCGTTTCGGGTGGCTGGATTATATTTTTGCGACGCCGGGTGTGCATCGCTGGCATCATTCGATGAATCTCGATGAGGGCGATATGAATTACGGCGAGAATGTCGTGATCTGGGATCTGCTATTTGGTACGTATTATAATAGCGAGAGCAAGCGGCCGCCGAAATTCATCGGTATCCCGGAATATATGCCGCCGCTGTTCAGGCATCAATTGATATGGCCGTTCCTAAGCCGGAAAAAGCGCGCAGAGATTCAGGCGGTATATCCCGACAACAGCCGCACGCAGGAACAAATCATGCTGGCGAAGGTTTCGTAAGAATGAGCGCGGACGACGACAACATTCCTGACTCTTCCGCGCCGAAACAGGAGCGCCGCAAGGGCGGCGATCACGAAGCCTATTTCAACGCACAGTTCGATGCCAAACCGCTTTCAATTGGCCCCGGCCAGACGCTGTGCGGTCATGATGAGGAAGTTATGTATGTCGCGCATGTGGGCAGCGGTGTGCTGGTAACCATGCATGATACGGAGCTGAAGATCGGCGCGATGGGGTATGTGCTGGCGCCGTCGGCCCTGATCGAGTCATTTCCCCATTTCGAGCAGGCTGACGCAAAATGGCGGGCGCAGGGCATAAAGCCGGTCGAGGACTGCATCGCCGAGATGAAGAAACGCGGTGCCGGAAAGCACAGAATTCAAATGCGCCTGATCGGCGGCGGCGTCATGCCGGGGCAGGAAAAGCAGGATGTTGGCACAAAAAATTACATTTTTGTGAGAGAATATATCACGCGCAAAGGATTGAGCGTTCTGAACGAAGATCTCGGCGGGCCTTATGTGCGCCGCGTGCATTTTTTTCCATCGACCGGACGCGCCGTGCGTCTTGTGCTGCGCCGCAAACCGGATTTTGACTCGATTGCCGCGATGGAATCAAAAATTTCAAAATAAAATTCCCGGTAGAGTTGATTTTTTCTTGCTGTGACCCAACCTTGTAAGTTACTTTAAAAATACAAGCGTTTTCTTCATCGCGCACGTGTCAGGGAATAGCATGAACTACTCTTTTTATTCACCGGAGAACTGGGAGTCAGACATTCGCGATGTGACGATTGAGTCCTGCGATGCCGATCCGCTTGGTTTCATGGCTGTGTTCACCCTGTCCGAAGCTTCAGCAAAGAACGGCATTTCCTTTAAAATCGGTGCTTCGACGCTTGCTCAGCGAGCCAAGAGCCTTTCCCTGGCCGGTTACAACGCGCCTATGACCAAAAAGGCGATTGCCATGCTAAAAAGCCGTATGACGGGCACGGATTGCAGCGCTTGCGCTTAGGCCGCGCGCCCATTCGTCGTCTTTTGGCCTGCAAATCGTTGTTTTCTGCGCTTCCGTTTCTCAAATACCACAACGTATTCTGCGATACGGTTCTCGAAAACCACGATTTTCGGCACAAAATACTTTGAATGAACACGCGGCCTAAAAAATCCTTTAATTTCTTCTGAATAAACTTCAAATTTACTTCATCTGCCTTATTCTGAAGGCAGGATATTTTTCATAAATATTATCCGGGTTTATATGCCGAAGACCGCCAATCGTAAAAAACACATCAGCCTGATCCCGTTCGTCTGCGGGGCGGGTGCGAAGAAGGGGGGTACTGAGCGCGGGCCGGCCGAGGTCAAGAAGCGCGGGTTGCATAACGATCTGCGCGCGGCGGCGTGGCAGTCGGACCCTGAGGCGCTTTATTTGAGGGAGCAGGAATTTTACAAGAACCTGCCGCCGCTCGGCAGCGAAGCGCGGCGCGCGGCGGTGCTGAAACATTGCCGCGAGATTGCGCAAGGAGTCGAGCAGGCAGTGAAAGCGGGCGCGTTGCCTGTCACAATCGGCGGCGATCATTCGATGGCGGCGGGCAGCATTGCCGGATTTGCGAAGGCGCATGACGCGTTCGGGCGGATCGGGGTTATCTGGATCGACGCGCATGCCGACATCCATACGATGGAGACGAGTCCCAGCAAAACCTATCACGGTATGCCGCTGGCGGCGCTGCTGGGGCTGGGTGACAAAGAGTTCGCAAATATAGGGGGCGCTTCGCCGGTTTTGAGGCCCGAGCATATTGTCTATATCGGTTTGCGGAGCACGGAGGCCGCGGAGAACAGGCGGATTTCGGATCTCGGGATTCATACGTTCGACATGAAGGATATTTCCGGCGCGGACATGAAGAAAATTTTCGCGAAGGCGCTGAAGGCGATTTCGAAGGATATCGATTACCTGGTGCTGTCGATTGACCTTGATGCGTTTGACCCGGCGGAGGCGCCTGCGGTTGGTTCACCCGAGCAGGGCGGATTAAGCGTGAAGGATGTTCTCGCGGCGCTCGATCACCTGACGAATTTGCGGGTGCCGGACATGGTGGAGGTCGTGGAATTCAACCCGGATTTAGCAGGTGCGGAGCAGACCTATCAATTGCTGAAAGACGTACTTGCCACAATCCTGAATGTCCGCGAGCCGGTGATTAAGCCGCTTTAGGCAAAGATAAAATTACGCTGCCTTCGGCAGCAGGCCTTCACGCCGCAGAAGCGCGTCGGGATCAGCGGCGCGGCCACGGAAACGTTCATAGAGAATTTTGGGATGTTCGCTGCCGCCGCGCGAGAGGATTTCATTTTTATAGGCGTCGGCGGTTTTGCGGTCATACAGGCCGCGCTGTTTGAACAATTCGAACGTGTCGGCGTCCAGAACTTCCGCCCATTTATAGCTGTAATAGCCCGCCGAATAGCCGCCGCCAAAAATATGCGAGAAGGAGGTTGATGACGGTCCGGCCATGCGTGGAAATAACGTACTTTCTGCGGTGACAGCGTCTTCGAACGCGGCGACGTCGGTGATTTTGCTTGTGTCCTGTGCGTGCCAAGCCATATCGAGCAGCGCGAAATTGAGCTGGCGCAGGCCCGTCCAGCCGACCATGAAATTCATGGCGCTGCGGACTTTTTCGATGAGGTCGGCGGGAATTTTTTCGCCCGTCTGGTAATGCGCGGCGAAGAGGTCGAGCGTTTCTTTCTCGTAGCACCAGTTTTCCTGGACCTGCGAGGGCAGCTCGACGAAATCATAAAGGACGCTGGTGCCCGCGAGCGAACGGTAGGTGACGTTCGAGAGCAGCGCGTGGATGGCGTGGCCCATTTCGTGAAAGAGCGTCACGACTTCGTCGTGGCTGAGCAGCGAGGGCGCGGTCGCGGTGGGTTTCGTGAAGTTGCAGACGATAGCGATGAGCGGACGTTCGATGCTGCCGTTGAAAATGCCCTGGTCGCGGTAGCTGGTTTTCCACGCGCCGTCTTTCTTGCCCTTGCGTGGGAAAAAATCGGCGTAGAGCGTGCCGACGAATTTGCCGTCTTTTTCATTGACGACATCAAAGGCCTGCACGTCCTTGTGCCAGAGCGGATACCTGTCGGTTTTGATGAATTTCAGGCCGAAGAGTTTGCTGAAATGCTCGAAGCAGCCTTTGAGTACGTTGTCGAGCGGCAGGTAGGGGCGTAGTTCTTCGGAGGAGAATTTGAATAGATCCTCTTTCATTTTTTCGCCGTAATAGGGAACGTCCCATGGTTTGAGATCGTCCTTGAGGCCCTGTTTCTTGGCGAAGGCCTGCAGGTTTTCGAGGTCTTTCAACGCGGCGGGGCGGTAGGATTTTTTGAGTTTTTCGAGGAAGGCCATAACCGTTTCCGGTTTTTCGGCCATGCGTTCCTCGAGCACGTAATGCGCGTGGGTTTTGTAGCCGAGAAGTTGGGCGCGTTCATGTTTGAGGCGCACCATGGTGAGGACGTTTTCGGTGTTGTCGAATTCGCCGCCCCAGGCGCGGGAAGCGAAGGCGCGCCATGCTTTTTCACGGAGTTCGCGATTGTCGGCATACTGGATGAAAGGGATGTAGCTTGGCATGTCGAGCGTGACCAGCCATTTGCCCTTAAGCCCGCGTTCCTCGGCGGCGAATTGCGCCTGTTCGATGGCCATATCCGGCACGCCGGCGAGGTCGTTTTTATCGGTGATGACAAGTTCGAACTGCTCCGCGGATTTTTTGGAATTATTGCCGAAAACGGGACTGAGGACAGAGAGCTGTTCACTGATTTCGCGCAGGCGTTGTTTTTGTTCGCGTCCCAGCAGGGCGCCGCCGCGCACGAAACCTTTGTATGTGTCATCGAGCAGGGTTTTCTGTTCGGGCGTAAGTTTGAGTTTGTCCATCTGGTCATAGACGTGTTTGACGCGGTCGAACAGTTTTTCATCCTGGATGATGTCGGTCGAGAAATTCGAGGCGACAGGGCCGATGGCGTCGGAGAGGGATTGCAGTTCGTCGCCGCCGACACAGGCGAGCTGGTTGTAGAAGATGGAGGTGGCGGTGCCGAGCAGTTCGGACGAATTTTCGAGCGCGACGATGGTGTTTTCGAAATCGGCAGGTGCGGGGTTATTTTTGACGGTTTCGACTTCGGCTCTAGCCTGTTTAATCGCGTGTTCGATAGCGGGCATATAATGCGCAGCCTCGATTTTATCGAAAGGCGGGGCGTGGTTGGGGAGCGTGGAAAGCTGGAGCAGCGGATTGGCGGAGGACATTAAAAACCTTTCATTCGAACCATTAACAGAATATATGAAAGAAAATGGCTGCGCCAAGGTCCAAACAGTTTGATGACGTGTATTTTTCCGCAGAAAACGGCTTTGCGGAGACGGAATATGTGTTTATCCGGGGGAACGGCTTGCCGGAGGCGTGGGCGGAGCAGAATTTCACGATTTTCGAGACGGGGTTTGGGACGGGTTTGAATTTTTTATGCGCGTGGCGGTTATGGAATGAGACGAATGCGGAGAGGAAGTTGCATTTTATTTCGGTCGAAAAGTTTCCGTTGAGCCGGGGCGAGATTGAAAGTGCGTTGGAAATTTGGCGGGAGAATTTCGAGGAGGAGATGGCGGCATTGCTCGCCAAGTACCCTGAAAATCTTTCCGGGACGCATCGTATCGCAGTTGGTGAGAATTCCATGCTGACCTTAATTTTTGACGATGTGAATGAGGCGATGCCAAAATTAAATGAAACGGTCGATTGCTGGTTTCTCGACGGGTTCAAGCCGAAAAAGAACCCGGAGATGTGGACGGATATCGTATTTCAAAATATGGCGCGGATGAGCAAACCGGGGACGACATTCGCGACATTTACGGCGGCTGGATTTGTCAGGCGCGGGCTGCAAGCGGCGGGTTTTGACGTGAAGCGGATCAAGGGTTATGGAACTAAGTGGCATATGCTCACGGGAGTTATGACATGAAGGTGGCGATTATAGGCGCGGGGCTGGCGGGTACTGCGGCTGCGTGGGCGCTCAGGCAGGCCGGGGCTGAGCCGGTGATTTACGAGGCGGGTGGTGAAATTGCGCCCGGGGCGTCGGGCAATCCATTGGGTTTGTACAACCCGCGCCTATCGGCGGAGCGGAGTTTTTACAGCGATGCGTTTCCGCTGGCGCTGAAGGCATTTCAGGAATTGCGCGATACGGACTGGAATGAATGCGGGGCGCTGCATTTGATTACCGATGAAAAGCGGCAGAAGAAATTTACCGACGCGGTGAAAAGCTGGGGCTGGCCGCGGAGCGAGATGCGCATCGTGCCCAAGGCCGAGGCAAGTGCAATTGCGGGCGTGAGTATAAATTATGATGCGTTGTACCTGGCGCGGTCGGGGACGATTTCGCCGAAGAAATTGTGTAAGGCCTATGCAAGCGCGATTCCGGTGAAGCTCAATGCGCCGATTACAAATCTGGGTGATGTGCAGGCGGATGCGATTATCGTCGCGGCGGGGATGGCAACGAAGAATTTGCCGCTGCGGGCTGTGCGCGGGCAGATCACGTTTGTTAAAGCGACGAAGGCGAGCGAGAAGCTGAAATGTAATCTCTGTTATGGCGGGTATTTTTCGCCAGTGAAACGTGGTGAGCATGCGCTGGGCGCGACGTTTCAGCGCTGGTTGGATCACGACCAGATTATCGGCGATGACGATTACGATAACATTGAAAAGCTCGTGCGCGTAGCGCCGGAGCTGGCGGACGGGCTGGAGATTATTGGTCAGCGGGCGGCGGTGCGGACGACGTCGCCGGATCATTTCCCGGTGATCGGGCATTTGCGCGACAATATATATGTCTCGACCGGGCATGGATCGCATGGGATTGTGTCGAGTATTGCGGCGGCGCATATCCTGACAAATATGATTTTGCAGAGGCCGTTGCCGTTTCCGGCGGCGACGATTCAAAAGATAAGTCCAGGCAGATTCAGCACCTAAAAATGTCATGCCCGCCTTGGGCGGGCATCCGGTTTTTATTAGCCGGACCCCCGCCTTCGCGGGGGTGACGAAGGAAGGCGGGGGTGACACGAGTGGTTAGTGCGGTGCGCTGGCTTTCGCGTTGCGGACCATGTTGATGAATTCCGCGCGCTGGCCGAATTCGTCGGTGCCTTTCGCTTCGTTCGCCATTTTGATCACGTCATCGTAAGTAAAGTTGCCGATATGCGTGTCGCCTTTGAGAATCTGGCCGAAGCCTGCGACGGCGGTTGCCCATGTCACGTCGCTATTCGGCGCGGCGTTCGCATCGGCGGAGATCGGTGTCGTAATCAGTTTCGACTCATTTTCCTTCGGCAGTTTGTAGCGCATTTTCAGGAAGCCGATTTCGCCCGCAAATTCAGATTTCGGTTGCGCGGCTTCCTTTTTCTCCGCGTAACGTGACGGATCGATGGACGGTGTCGCGCCAGCCGGCGTGATTTCATAGATCGCCGTGACGGTGTGGCCCGCGCCGATATCGCCCGCATCGATTTTGTCGTTGTTGAAATCCTCGCGGTTGAGGGCGCGGGTTTCGTAGCCGATCAGGCAGTATTCCTGAACCAGTTCAGGATTGAACTCGACCTGGATTTTGACGTCCTTGGCGATCGGGAACAGCGTGGATGAGGCTTCTTCTACAAGCACCTTGCGGGCCTCGTTGATGGTGTCGATGTAGGCCGCCGTGCCGTTACCGTTCTGGGCGAGGGTCTGCATCAGCGAGTCGTTGAGATTGCCAAGCCCGAAACCGAGCACCGAGAGGAAGATGCCGCTTTCGCGCTTTTTCTCGATGATGGTTTTCAGGTCCGTGTCGCTGGAGACGCCGACATTGAAATCGCCGTCGGTGGCGACGATAACGCGGTTGACGCCTTCCTTGTCGAAATGTTTTTCGGCGAGGCGGTAGGCTTCCTCGATCCCGGCAGCGCCAGCGGTGGAGCCGCCCGCGTTCAGATTATCGATGGCGTTCAGGATGGTTTGCTTGTCTGAAACTTTTGTCGGTTCCAGAACGGTGCCTGCCGAGCCCGCGTAAACCGTGAGGGCCACGGTGTCATCGGGCTGCAGCGTGTCGAGCAGCATTTTCAGCGAGCTTTTCACGAGAGGCAATTTGTCGGGACTGTCCATCGAGCCGGAAACATCGACGAGGAACACAAGGTTGCTGTGCGGTTTCTGGTCGGTCTGGATGTCGAAGCCCTTGATGCCGATATGGACGAGTTTTTTATCTTTCGACCACGGGCTGTTCGTTACCGTTACCGTGGGTTTGAAAGGTGTTTCCCGCGTTTCGGGCAGGGCGTAGTTGTAGTCGAAATAATTCACCAACTCCTCGATGCGCACGGCGTCAGGGTTCGGGATGATTCCGTTGTTCAGTTCGCGGCGCACGAGGGAGTAGGAGGCCGTGTCGACATCGATGGAGAAAGTCGAGACGGGTTCATCGGCGACGAGTTTCACGGGGCTCGGTTTGAAGTCCTGGAATTTATCGCGGCCTTCTTCTTGATAGTAGGGGTTGATGGGCTCGGGCAGTGGCACGACCACGCCGGGCGGCGGGGCGTAAGGCATGGATTCCGCCATCATCATCCGCGAGGCATCAGCGCCAGCGCCCGCGAAACCAGGGGTCGCGATTTTGGCGCGTGCGGTTGTAGCGTAATTGCCGACCTGCGCGGCCTGTTCGGTGACAGTGAGGCTGGCAACGGGTGCGTCCATTGGTGTGGGCAGGGGCGCAGGCGCCGCGCTGGGCAGCGCTTCCTCGCGTTCCATTTCCTGCGGCGCGGCTTCGTTTACGTCTGCGAGAGATTCCATGGCAGTTGCGGCGGCATCGACGTTTGTCGTTGCGAGCATACTCTGTGCGACAAATTCATTGTTTTTAATCATCGTCTGTTGCGCGGTGACGCCGACGATGAGAACGACTGCCATGGCTGTGGCCATGCCGCCATACATAAGTCTCTGTTTTGATTTCTGTTGCATTGGATCTCTCCTTGTCTGGGTTGTCTTAGAGGTAAGACGCCCGAACAGGGAGATTCCTTGGGGTGCATTTTTGCGTTGATTTTCAACGGTTTTGAACTCGGCCACGGCGAGGTTTACCGCGCTTTTTTTCGCGTTTTCGTCGGGGGCGGGGGCGTTGATGTCCCCGAGGATTTTCTTCAGTTTTGCCTCATCCATATTTCTGCTCCTTTTCGAAAAGGGCGCCGAGTTTCTTGCGGGCCTCGTGGATGCGCCATGAAATTGTGCTTTCCTTGCAGCCGAGAATTTGCCCGGCTTCCTTGTGCGATAAACCCTCAGACATCACGAGCAGCAGCGCGTCGCGTTCGCCTTCGGGCAATTCGTAAACGGCGGCGATGACCTGTTTCGCGTAGAGCTGGTCTTCGCCTTTTGCAGAGACCTGAACGGTTTCGAGTCCGTCGTCGCTTTTGGGGTGGCGGTTGTTGGATTTGTACCAGTCCTTGCCAGTGTTGATAACAAGGCGGTAGAGCCACGAGGTGAAGGCGCTGTCGCCCTTGAAGGAATGAAGTCCGCGCGCGAGGCGGATGCAGGATTCCTGGGTGATGTCTTCCGCATCCGGGCGATTGCCGCAAAATTTGTACGCCATTTTGAACATCGTCTCATAATACTGGTTCGCCAGAGCCTCGAAGGCTCCGGCGTCGCCGCTCTGGGCTCGTTTAATAAGCTCCCTGTCTTCGTTTTTACTCATTTAGGGCCTTTAAGGTGAGACGAGCCAAATTATAAAGTCCTTGGGAAAGAAAATACAGCGTCATTGCGAGCGCCAGCGAAGCAATCCAGAGGCCTAAAAATGGATTGCTTCGTCACTTCGTTCCTCGCAATGACGGGGTGGGATTTCGTTTTTTTTTATGCTAAAACACCCCCTGTATGACATCTGGCCTTTTCCTTACAGCTTTGGGGGTTTTCCTGATCGTGCTGGCGTTGATCCCGGCGGCGCGGGTGCTTGCCATGAAGATCGGGCTTGTCGACGAGCCGGGCGGGCGCAAGCAGCATGACGACGCGGTGCCGCCGATTGGCGGCTTGATCATCCTCCCCGTTTTTATGTTGTCGGTGATTGTTCTCGGCGGCGATTTGTCGGCTTACGGTTACCTGTTTATTGCGCTGATCATGATTTTGGTGACGGGGGCGATAGACGATTTTGTGCCGCTGCATGCGTGGTTCAAATTCGCGGTGCAGATTTCTGCGGCAGCGCTGGTGGTTATCCTGGGCGGCGCACGAATTTACACGCTGGGTGATCTGTTCGGCTTCGGCGATGTTGGTCTTGGCTGGATGAGCATTCCATTCTCCATCGCGGCGGTGGCGCTGCTGGTGAATTCGATCAACCTTATGGACGGGTTGGACGGTCTTGCGGCAGGGAAAAGTTTTGTCGTGCTCGGCTGGCTGGTGCTGGCGTGCCTGATGGCGCATGACGCGCAGGCGGCGATGCCGATGATGCCGCTGCTCGGTGCGCTGGCGGCGTTTTTGTTTTACAATATGCGGCATCCTTTGAGAGATAAGGCCTCGGTGTTTCTCGGCGATGCCGGGAGCCTTGGTCTTGGATTGGTGCTGGCGTGGTTCTGCATTGTGCTGACGCAGCATTCCGAACCTATTCTTGTTCCGATTTCGGTCGCGTGGATTGTGGCGCTGCCCGTCATCGATGCGTGTGGGCAGTTTTACAGGCGCGTGCGGGAAGGGCGTCACCCGTTCTCGGCTGACCGCGGGCATTTCCATCATCATTTCATTCATGCCGGGGTGCCGGTCGGACGCTCGACGGCGATGATCCTGCTGCTGGGCTTTATTCTCGGCGGTATTGGCTATTTTGGCATTATTGCGGGCGCACCGCAGATTTTCATGACGGGCGGGTGGGTTATCCTGCTGTTCGTGCATATGGCGATGTCAGAGCGTTCGGAGTATTACATCCGCCTGTTTTCCCGCTTCGCCTCCGGTGTGGATAATTAACCGCGCGCCGTATCCCTTTGGGCCAAGGTTTTTTAAAATAGGTCCATGAGTTCGTTTCGCAACCATATCATCCTGTTTACTGCCGCCCTGACCTTAGCTGCCTGCAACAGCCAGCATACAGGCGGTTATCCGGGTAACAAGAATAGTGAAAAGCTCCTGAATAGCTCGGGCGGTACCTTGATGGCTGAAGGCGGAGTAGACCCGCTGGCGGCGCATATGGCCGCGCGCAGACAGGTCGATCCGAAGGATATCAACGGCCCGCATCAATACACGACGATGCCGAAGGCGGAAGAGATCAACAAGGATACAAATGTGCGCATCGTGCGCCTGGAAAGCGAAGTGGCGGGGCTGCGTGATGATTTCCGCAAGATGGCGCCTGCACATAAGCCAGATGCACCCGTGATTACAGCTTCGCTGCCGATGGAACCGGCAGTAGCGCCTCCTGAAGCCATCGCTCCTGCTGCCATTGCGCCTGCTGCCATTGCGCCTGCGGCTGGCGTGGCGACGTCATCAGTTCGCGGCCTGCGCGTGGGTGAACATCCCGATAAGGTACGTATCGTTCTGGATGTCAGCGGTCCCGCAAAGTTCTCCTATGACATCGATAACAACGAGAAGCTCCTGATTATCGACCTGCCGCAATCTAGCTGGCCGACCGGAGCGACGGGCAGTTTTGAAGGTAATGCGCTGGTCAGTGGCTATACGGCCAAGCCCTCGGCCTCTGGTGGGGTGACGCTGGCGGTGGAGCTGAAAAAGCCAGCAAAACTGACCATGAGCAGCGCCCTGGAGCCTAATGAAAGCTACGGCCACCGGATCGTCTTTGACGTGGCCCCGCTTTAGCGCTATTTTCCTTCTATTCCAGAGATATGGGGTGGCCTAAGCCTTTAAAAGTTTTCCGAAGGGTTTTACCGCCAGCTGCGTATATTAGTAACAAGTAAACAACACAAGGATCATTGTTCATGAAAAAACTATTGATGTTCAGCGCTGCGGCGCTCGCCTTGTCTTCGCCTGCTCTCGCCGAAGAAGGCAAGGACGGCAAGCCTCATCACCAGGGCATGATGGAGAAACTCGATACCGACAAAAACGGTTCGGTTTCGAAAGCAGAATTCCTGGCATTCCACGAGGCACGCTTTGCGGAGATCGACACCAACAGCGACGGTACGATCAGCAAGGAAGAATCCGACGCCAAGAAGGCCGAGTGGAAAGAGAAGCGCAAAGGCATGCATAAGGGAGAAACTACTCCTCCTGCCGATGCACCTGCGGAAACCCCGCCAGCGGCGCCCGCTGAGTAAGAGCAGGTTTTAACGACCAGCTTTTACAAACCGCCATGGCGGATTATGAGACCGAAACAGATGAAAGCCTTCTGGTGCACGTGCAACGTGGTGACCAGCGGGCTTTCGCGGTCCTCGTGACGCGGCACGTGAAAAAATTCCATGCTGCTGCATACAGAATGTGTTCGGACGCGCAGGAGTCGGAAGATATCGTCCAGGAGGCGTTCCTGAAACTGTGGAGCAAGCCGCAGATGTGGGATCCCTCGCGCGGCGCGAAATTCTCGACGTGGTTTTATAGAATTGTGACGAACCTCTCGATTGATAAAATGCGCCGCAAGAAAGCGATCCCGGTAGGCGATGTGATCGATGTTTTTTCGGACACGCGCGAGAGCCAGGAAACGGAATTGTACGAGAAGGAAAAGCAGGGGGCGCTGGAAGGCGCGATACAGTCTCTGCCGGAGCGTCAGAAGACGGCGCTGAACTTATGTTTTTACGAGGGGCTGAGCAACCGCGAAGCCGCCGACATTATGGGAGTGAGCGTGAAAGCGCTCGAGTCATTACTGGTACGCGCCAAGGGGGCGCTGAAAGACGAACTATCAAGACGGGGGATGTTAACTGAACCTGCAAGGAGACAAAGCTATGCGTGAAGATGTTTTATTTGATGCGATTTTAAGGGAACGGCATGTGCCGGAGATGCCCACGAATCTCGCCTACCGGATTATCGAGGCCGCGAAACCGCGCGGCGCAGAAAAGGGTTTTACATGGACGGCGTTCCAGCGTGTGATGTCGGAGATTTTCGTCATCCCGCAACCTGCATTCGCGATGGCCGTGGTTTTGATGATTGGTGTTTACAGCGGGATGCAGTATACGAGCGAGCAGAGCATGGAAATGACTATGGCCCGTGCAAATCTATCCTCTTTTGTTGTGGCTGATCTAAGCGTTGATTACGGAGAATTCCAATGACCAAGAACCTGAAAATCCTTTTCACGATTTCCATTCTGGCCAATTTGCTACTGGCCGGCGCGCTGGGTGGCATGGTGATGGACCACCGGAAGGACATGCCATGGGAGAAGATGAAGGAAGGCTTGAGCCCGGAATCGCAGGAGCTGGTGACCAGGATGTTTCAGGACAACTGGAAGAATATGAGTTCGACGATGCGCCAGTCGATGGATAACCGCGATTACCTGGCGGATGTCGTGCGGGCGGATGAGTTCGACCCGAAAGCTTTTGATGAAGCAGTGAAGCGTATTCGCGGTGTGCAGGATCTGATTTCGAAGAAAAAAACTGAATCCACCAAGGATCTGCTGAGCCAGTTGCCGCCGGAAGACCGTAAAAAACTGGCGGATCAGGTTGCGAATTCTTTTGCCTGGAAAGGCCGTCATGGCGGCAAAGCGCCGCATAATATGCCGCCGAGGCCCGAGTCTTCGAAGGCTGACTAGCCGCTATATCTTTCAAGATAATGTTTGTGGCGCATGCGTAAGGACGCGGTGCGTTCAGGGGTGAGGGCGTCGGCGCAATGTGCGCAGGAGACGCCCTCTTCGTATTTTTCGTGGGCGGTGTCTTCGGGCGCGAGTGGCTCGCGGCAGCCATGGCAGATCGTGTGGCGACCTTCTTCAAGGCCGTGTACGACCGAGACTCGTTTATCAAAGACAAAGCAGGCGCCGTCCCATTTTGACTGGTCGGCGGGGATGGTCTCTAAATATTTCAGGATGCCGCCTTTCAGGTGATAGACGTTTTCGAACCCGGCGGCGAGCATGTAGCTCGAAGCTTTTTCGCAGCGGATGCCGCCGGTGCAGAACATCGCAACTTTTTTGTGTTTCTTGGGGTCGAGATTTTTTTCGACCCAGTCCGGGAATTCGGTGAAGGTATTCATTTTTGGGTCTAACGCGCCCTGGAAAATGCCGATTTCGGTTTCGTAGATGTTGCGCGTGTCGATGAGCGTGACATCGGGATCGTCCATAAGAGCGTTCCAATCCTGTGCCTCGACATAGTCGCCCTTCTGTACGTTCGGGTTGGCCTCGGGTCGGCGCATGGTGATAATTTCTTTTTTCGGGCGGACCTTGAAGCGGTTGAAGGGTGTGTCCGTGCTTTCGGAATATTTCAGCTCGCCTTGTTTGATTCCGAGTTTGGCGTCGAGGAAGTCGATAATTTTATCGAGGGCTGCGGGCTTCGCGCCGATGGTAGCGTTGACGCCCTCGGGGGCGAGCAGAATGGTGCCGCACAGGCCTTCACAGTTTTTACCGAACGCGACGATTTCCACGCGGAGAGAATCGATATTCTCCACGGGGACGAAGCGGTAAAAGGCTGCGATTTTGTAGGTCATGCGCGACTATATAATAGGTTTCGCGGGAAAATTCAATTTTGGCCCTAATCCGCCTTGTGCATATAGATTTCGCGGTGGGGATAGGGGATGCGGATGCCGTTGGCCTTGAAGGCATCCCAGAGGGCCAGCAGCACCTCGCCCTTGACGTTGCCGAGGCCCTGTTCCGCGTCCTTGATCCAGAAAGACAGGCCAAAATTGAGCGAGCTTTCGCCGAATTCGGCGAGGTTGCAGGTGGGTTCGGGCGTTTCGACGACGCGGGCCGGTTTTTTGGCGGCTTTGACCGCGAGTTTGACGACTTCGTGCGGGTTGGAGTCGGAATGGACGCCGAATTTTACATCAAGGCGCAGCAGGCGATTGCCGTGCGACCAGTTGATGACGCGCTGGGTGATGAAGTCCTCGTTCGGGATGAGGTAGGATTTGTTGTCGCGCGTGACGATCTCGGTGTAGCGCGCCGCCATGTGGTTGACCCAGCCATAGGTGCCGGTGTTTTCAAGTTCGATGATGTCACCGGGCGAGATGGATTTGTCCATCAGCAGCAGCATGCCGGAGAAGAGGTTGGAGACGACCTTTTGCAAACCGAAGCCGACACCGAGGCCGACAGTGCCCATGAAGACGGTGAAGATGGAGAGGTCGATGCCGGAGCTGGTGACGCCCACTAAAATGGCGAACACGATCAGGACGACGCGCATGACCTTGACGATCAGGACCTGGCTGGAGCGCGTCAGGCTTTTGGATTTGAGAACGCGGCGCTCGAGGAATGTCGAGGCGAAGAGCGCGAGATACAGCAGGATGAAGATCGACATCGCGCCCTTGATGAGGGCGAGTGCGGAGAAGCGCACCTTGCCGAAGCTGAAACCGATGGCATCAAGTGCCGCCGTGGTTTCATCCAGCATGCCGAAGACGCTGAGCGCGGCGATTGTGAGGATCAATACCGTCATGATGTTGCGGACGAAACTGTTCTCGACGAATTCCAGCGCGAAGCGGATGACGATCCAGGCGAGCAGGAGTTTCATCGCGCCGTCGTTGAGCGGCGATTCCATGCCGATGACGTCGGAGCGCGCGAGCATGGACATGACGAAGAGGACCGCCAGCGCCAGCAGCGGCATGAGAAGTTCCTGCAGGCTGGTGATGGTGCGCTTGATGCGGATGGGCATTTCCGCCCGGTCGATGGCCGCGAGGATGCGGCCACGGATCATGCGGTAGAGAATGGCGCCGAACAGGAAGGCGCTCGCGATCATGATGAGCTGGATGAAGGTGTCGGTGGTGAGCAGGTTAGCGCTCAGCCATTCGCTGATGTTGTATGAAATCTGGCTGAAATCGCTGGTCGTTGTCGGCTCCATAATCCTGAGACTATTGGATTGCGGGGCAAAAGAAAATCGGGCTGCCGATTATTTTTCGACTTTTTCGGCTTTAGCTTCTTTTTGGGCGATCAGGCGCACGACCCCGCGCGGGAAGGTTTTCTCGAAGTCCTCGTTGAACTCCTGCGGGTGGGCCATGAGACGGAAGAAGATGGGTCCGCAGAGCAGATCCAGCGCCATTTTGGTATCGATGGGGCGGAATTCGCCGTTTTTGCAGCCTTCCGCGACGCTGAACGTAATGGCGTCCATAAGGGGAGAGAGGAAGCTGTTTTCGAAGGTTTCCTGCGATTTCTCGTTGCCCTGGGCTTCGCTGAAAAGCTGGGCGATGGTCTGGCCGTTCTTGCTGTGGAGCAGGCGGATCAGCTTTTCGAGCTGCATGACGAGCGCTTCGTGATTGTTCCGGGCGGTGGGCATCGGCGCGTTCATGGCGGGCTGAGTTGAGAGGGCCTCCATGACGACGGCGGTTTTGTTCGGCCACCAGCGGTAAATGGTTGTCTTGCCGACCTTGGCGCGTTTGGCGATGGCTTCGATGCTGAGCTCTTGTACTGAAGTATGGAGCAGCAAGGCGTTGGTCGCTTTCAGGATCGCGGCGCGGGATTTCTGGCTGCGTGGGCGGCCCTTGCGGAAAACTCTTACCTGTTCTTCTTCGGAATCTTCTTCCGTCTTATCTTCCTCTTCGGCGATTTCTTCCTGAGGTTCCGGGAGTTCTACGACCGGTTCGTTGTCTTCCTGAATTTCTTCTTCCTGAAATTCATCCTCGTCTTCCTCGACGTCCTGCGGCGGAGGTTCGGGCTTGCGGAGCTGTTTGGCCGGCTCCTGTTTCGGAGGTTCCTGCCTGAAGGGGTTATCTTCAAGAACGGGTTCGGAGAGAAGGCCGTAAAGTGCGAGCTGGGTCATTGCGTCACCTATTCAAACTCATCGTTTCGTATTTGAGTCTGATGGTGGAGCGATTCTGGAGCGTGCCTCAAGTTCTTCCCGTATTCATACACAGGAAATTCAGCAGCGTAGATTGTTTACATATATATAAGTGAATCAGAAGGGCGCGACGGGCTGGAAGGTCTTGGGCGCTTCCTCGATGACGCTTAAGCCGCCGCGGCGGACTTCAAGGACCGCGAGGCCGCGCTCCGCCGTGCCATCAGGGCGGAAGCGGAAGATGCCATCGATGCCGGAAAAGCCATTCGGGTTCATGAGCGAGTCGGTATCGAAGCCGGGTTTGCCCGCTGCGCCCTGAAGGCCGCGTTTCGCGAGGATGGCGGCGAGGGCGGTTGCGTCATAGGCGAGCGTCGTCAGGCGCGGGGCGGAATAACCGTAGCTCTGCTGGAAGCGGCGCTCGAATGCGGCGCGTGCGCCGGGTGATGGTGCGGCGAACCATGAACCCTCAAGTCCCGGTTCCTGCGTTAAAGACTGATCGTCGAACAAACCTGTGCCGAGGCGTTTGACGCGGCTGGGCGGGAGGTCGAGCTGCGTCAGCATGTTGGCGATTGTTTTTGCGCTGTCGCCGCCGACCGGCATGAACACCGCGTCAAAAGGAAGCGGCACATTGGGATTGGCTACGCCGCCCGGGTGGCGCTGGTCGTAATGCGCGAACTGGCGAAGGGTGGCGGCGATCTCGCGCGTCTGCGGATTGAAGCGCTCGGTGCCCGTGACTTTTATATTGTTACGTCCGGCGGCGGATTGAAACGCCGAGAGCGTGATCTGGCCGTAATCGGTGATGGGGGCAAGGACGCCGACGCTGCGGATGTTTTTTGCCGCGGCGAATTGCGCGACGCGCTGGATCTGGTCGAAAGGCAGGAAGCCCATGACGAACGCGCCGCCGCCTGCGAGTTTCCAGTCGGTGGTGAAAGCGATCATGTTGACGTTGGCCTGCCGTGCGATGGGTTTTACGGCGGCGACGGAATCCGAGAAGATGGGGCCGAGGATGAGTTCGGCACCGCCCGCGATAGCGGAGCGCGCGGCGTCGGCTGCTTCCTGCGGCGTGGCTTTGGTGTCGCGCGGAATCAGTTCGAACCCTTCATAGCCGACATCGAAGAGCGCCATTTGCGCGGCTTTAAGCATCGACTGGCCGAGTTGCTGGTCTTTGCCGGTGAGGGGCAGGAGGATTGCGACCTTCACGGGGCGCAGATTTTGCGTCGAGGGCGTTTCAGGCGCAGATGCTGCAGGTGTCGGCGGGCCGGCCTGTTCATCCGAGAGAACGCGCGGCGCTTCGTGTGCAGGTTTCGTATATCCACCGCCTCCGCCGCAGGCGGTCAGCAAGAGGAGGGCGGCGAGGAAAAGGACGGAAAAGGGTTTTAATCTGCGCATGTTCTTCTTCAAAGGGCTCTGATATTCTTCGGGGATGTCGGAACAGACTAACGAAAAAGAACAGAACTGGCTACTCCCTCAGCGCAGAAAAAACGCGGTTGTACCGGGGTTGTACCTTGTCGCCACGCCAATCGGGAATTTAGGCGATATAACGCTTCGGGCGCTGGATGTTCTGGCGGGTTGCGACCGGGTGATCTGCGAGGATACGCGAGTATCGGGCAAATTGCTGGAGCATTTCGGGATTAAGAAACCGCTGCTGCCTTATAACGACCATAACGCGGCGAAGCAGCGCGGGCCGGTGCTGCAGATGCTGCGGGACGGGCAGCGTGTGGCGTTCATCAGTGACGCCGGGACGCCGCTGGTTTCCGATCCAGGGTATAAACTGGTGCGCGAATGTATCGAGGAAGGTATCGTGGTGACGGCGATCCCCGGTGCGAATGCGCCGTTGATGGCGCTGCAATTGTCGGGGCTGCCGAGTGATGCGTTTTCGTTCATCGGTTTCCTGCCGCCGAAAAGCGCGGCGCGGAAAAAACATCTGACTGAGTGGAAGAATGCGCCGGGCACATTGATTGCGTTTGAAACGGCGCCGAGGCTGCAGGATGCGTTGATGGATATTCGTGAGGCGCTGGGGGATCGCGAGGTGGCGGTGGCGCGTGAGCTGACGAAGCTGCATGAGGAAATCTTGCGGGGACGCGTTTCGGCGCTCATCGAAAATTTTAAGGACGTAAAGGGCGAGATCGTTCTCGTGATCGGGCGCGGCGAAACGGAGGCGATGGGCGATGATGAAATTATCGCCGCGCTGAAAAAAGCGCTTCGATCCATGAGCACGAAAGAGGCGGCGGCTTATGTCGCGGAGATTTCAGGCAGGCCGCGCAAGGAAATTTATTCGCTTGCGATTAATCTTGGGCGATAGACCTTGGCAAAAAGTGAAAAAATAAAAGCCTATGAACGCGGGGCGCGGCTGGAAAAGTTCGCGGCACTGTATTTACAGATCAAGGGCTATAAAATCCTGAAAGTCCGTTATAAAACGCCGGGCGGTGAAATCGACGTGGTCGCGCGCAGGAAAAACGCGCTGGTCTTCGTAGAGGTGAAGGGGCGTAAGGATGTGAGTTCGGCGCTTGAGTCCGTGACAGTGCGGAACAGGCTGCGGGTTGAAAGCGCGGCGCGGTTCTTCATTGCCGCGCATCCGCAATTCTCAGGATTCGATATGCGTTTCGATGTCGTTGTTTTTGCGCCGCCGTTTTCTTTCCGCCATCTGGACAATGCATGGCGGGCGCGTTCATAATAGGGCTACCCTGCCGCGATTCTTTTTTCTAAAGGATTATGCTCATGAAAAAATATCTTCTTCTTGTCGCCATCAGTCCGCTGCTGTTAACCGGCTGCGCGGGGATGTTAGTCGGCGCGGGCGCGACGGCGGGTGTGGCGGCGGCGCAGGAAGGCGGCGTCAAGCGCGCCTGGAGCGATGCGCAGATCCAGGCGCAGATCAACAAATTGTGGTTCGAGTATGACGTCGATACGTTCGCCAAGTTAGACCTTACGATCAACCAGGGCCGCGTACTGATTACCGGCGTCGTGCAAAATCCCGAGGCCCGTGTCGAGGCCGTGCGCCTTGCGTGGCAGCCCAAGGGCGTCAAGCAGGTCATCAATGAAATTCGCGTCGCGAAAAGCGGCGGCATAACCGGCTTTGCGCGGGATACGTGGATTACGTCGCGCCTGCGCACGGTGATTACATTCGACCGCAATATCCAGTCGATCAATTATTCCATCGATACGGTGCAGGGCACGGTTTACCTGATGGGTTCGGCGCAGAACCAGCAGGAGCTGAACCGCGTGGTTGAAAAAGCACGGACAATTCCGGATGTGAAACAGGTGGTGAGCTATGTGAAGCTGCTGGGCCGCCCGGTTCTGGGCAATGACACTGCGCAGCCTGCGATGAATTCGAACAACCACAACAATCCGCCTG
>Ga0138256_10000942_pt1 | contig 31311 bp, 30 predicted proteins | sample KNB2016incub_MG_FD_105486 | JGI IMG/M metagenome (GOLD analysis project Ga0138256, IMG submission 105486) | Active sludge microbial communities from wastewater in Klosterneuburg, Austria - KNB2014incub_MG | ecosystem: Engineered > WWTP > Activated sludge > Unclassified | place: Austria... | reverse complement strand
TGCTGCAATGTTGACAAGTGCCCTGATACCCGGGGCAAATAGTCCGTCATCGTTGGTTATTAATATGAGTGGTTTAGCCATTTTAGAGTGGTAAAAATAATTGTTTTATTTTGGTGACTCATTGATAACAAGATATAAATAACCATTTCTTTACCTGTTCGGGTCAAATCCCTGGTAGAATGTAACTTTGCCATCAAGATATGGATGTAGAAGAACTGATAGAAAAAATTCGGACAGGTAGCCGTGCACCGCTTTATTTGTTGCACGGGGAAGAACCTTTTTTTATAGATCAAATATCAAATTATATTCAAGATCACTTGCTCAATGAAACCGAGCAGGTATTTAACCAACGTATATTTTATGGTAAGGACAGCGATTATAAAATGATCCTGGACGAGGCCCGGCAGTATCCAATGATGAGCACTCATAGACTCGTGGTACTGCGAGAAGCACAAGAGATGCGTTCTTTTTTGGAGTTGGAAGCCTATTTTGAAAACCCGGTTGCATCCACCATTTTGGTGCTTTGTTACAAATACAAGAAGCTGGACCAAAGAACCAAGGCAGCCAAATTTTTAAAGCAAAATGGAGTTATTTTTGAATCTAAAAAGCTGTACGACAATCAATTATCTCCCTGGATCTTGCAGGAAGCAGGCAAAAAGGGTATTAAATTAAAGCCCGAAGCCGCTCATCTTCTGGCAGAATATCTTGGGGCTGATCTCGGGGGTATCGCACAAAATCTGGATAAAATAAAATTATCAGTAGAGCCGGAACAGACTGTTTCCGCTCAGGATCTGGAGCCTATTATAGGTATCCACAAAGAGTTTAACGTGTTTGAGATGCAAAAAGCTTTGGGCCAGCGTGACAAGCATAAAATATTCCAAATTGTCGATTACTTCGATTCTAACCCGAAGTCCAATCCGCTGGTGATGACCCTTGCCTCCTTGTTCAATTTTTTTAGCAAACTCTATGTGGCCAAGGCCGGAGATCACCGAAATGATAAAGATCTTTTAAGTGCGTTGCAGTTGAAAAGCAGCTTTTTTCTCAAAGAATATAAAGAAGCGTTAAAACACTATAGCCTAAGACAATTGGAAAATGTGCTCTTTTTGTTACGCGAATATGATTTAAAATCAAAAGGCGTCAACAGCAAAGGGGGAGAGGATGGTCAGATGTTAAAAGAATTGATTAGCAGGGTATTGATGTAATATTGGTTAAAGGAGAATAGGCAAGTGGTTGTTGGATTTTATTTGTGTAGGATAAAGATTAAATCAAATTTTAATGAGGACTGACACTAAAAAATAATTTTGGATAAAATGGTTTATTTCAAAAACGGCATTATATTTGCCCACGATTTAAAGGAATGATGAAAACAATAAACAATAGTTGGTGGTGGCAGGTACCTGATCTTGGGGTAACCTTACTAAGCTAGTTATTGTTGTAAAAACATATAAAAAACGGCTTGTTGGTGTACCCGACAAGCCGTTTTTAATTTGATTGATTTTTTATGGAAAAAATAAAGATATATACTAAAAGCAAGCGCCAACTAGCGGATACAGTGACTCCCGTTCATTTGTATCTCAAGCTGAGGGATCATTTCGATGAGTCCATGATGCTCGAAAGTTCAGATTTCAGAAGTATAGAGAACTGTCATTCGTACATTGGGCTGGGAAAACTAGCCACGGCATCTGTCCTGGATGGTACCCTTACCGTTGAACTGCCAGGACAATTCCCAGTGAGCACCCCGATGGTCAAAACCCATGATTTGTCGAGGCATTTGCAACTATTTATGGATAGTTTCGATATCGAAAGCGATGGTGATTACAAGCTCATCAATGGGATATTTGGTCATTTCAATTTTGAGTCCATTCAGTACTTTGATACACTGCAGTTTGATTCATCTAAGAAACAAGTGGAAATCCCTGATGCGAGATTTACTTTGTACAGATACATCCTGGCCATTGATCATTTTAAAGATGAATTATTTATCCTGGAGAATAGTCTTGATAAGGATACGGACCATATCGAATATCTGGAGTCATTGATCCTCAACGAACAAGCCCATGCGTTTAAGTTTCACAAAGATGGCGAGGAGACAAGCACCCTTACGGATCAGCAATATCGCGACCTGGTGACCACCGGTAAACATCATTGCAAGATAGGCGATGTATTTCAAGTAGTGTTTGCGCGCCGATTCAGGCAAGCATACAAGGGAGATGATTTTAATGTATATCGAGCTTTGCGTAGTGTCAATCCTTCACCATATTTATTTTATTTTGATATGGGTAATTACCGGATTTTTGGTTCATCTCCCGAAGCTCAGTTGGTGATCAACAAAGGATTGGCGAGTGTCAACCCGATAGCCGGCACTTATCGTCGCACCGGCAATGATGAGTTAGATCAGTTAAAAGCGAAAGAACTGGCACTCGATCCTAAAGAAAATGCCGAACATATCATGTTGGTCGACCTTGCTAGAAATGATCTCGGCATTCATTCCGATCATGTCGAAGTAAAGGTGCTCAAAGAGGTACAATATTTTAGTCATGTCATTCACCTGGTATCAAATGTTGAAGGCCAGCTAACCAAAGGATTCAATATGTTTAAAGTATTTGGCGATACATTCCCTGCGGGAACTTTAAGTGGTGCGCCAAAATACAAAGCCATCGAGCTCATCAAAGCCAACGAACCCGAGCAGCGGAATTTTTATGGAGGTTCTATCGGATTTGTGGGTTTTGATGGGTCATTATTACATGCGATTACGATTCGTTCGTTTTTGAGTAAGGACAATGTATTGCATTATCAGGCAGGAGCAGGTATCGTAGCTTCGAGCGTAGAAGAAAACGAATTGCAGGAGGTAAGCAATAAACTAGGTGCTTTACGAAAAGCCATGGAAAAAGCAGAACAGATTTAAAAAAATCAAAGCTATGAAGATTTTAATGATAGACAATTATGACTCGTTTACCTATAACCTGGTTCAGTATTTGAGGGAATTGACAAATACGAAAATAACAGTAGTGCGCAACGATGAAGTCCCGGTAGATTTTGTCCAGGACTTTGATTGTATATTTATTTCTCCCGGACCTGGCGTGCCTAAAGACTCTGGTATTATCATAGAGGTGATTAAAAAGTACGCTCCGCACAAACCTATATTTGGTGTCTGTCTCGGCCTCCAGGCTATAGGGGAAGCATTTGGAGGAAACCTGACCAATCTGGATCAGGTCTACCACGGGGTCCATACACCAGTGATCATCACGGACCCTGGAGAGACTATATTTGCCGGCATTCCTTCCCCTTTTCAGGCTGGAAGATATCATTCATGGGTGGTGAGTAAAGATAATTTCCCTCAGGACCTGGTCATCACAGCCGAAGATGAGCATGGCATGATTATGGCTGCAAGTCATCGAACTTACCAGGTCAAAGGTGTTCAGTTTCACCCTGAGTCAATACTGACACCCGATGGCAAAAGGATATTAAAAAACTTTTTAGTGGAAAGTGAAGCGATTTATAAAAAACAATTAATAGAAAATACTTTTTGATGAAAAAAATACTGACCTATCTCTATGAACACAAAAAGCTCAATAGGGTAGAAGCCAGGGAGATACTGGTAAATATATCGAGGAATGCCTACAATGAAGCACAGGTAGCTTCTTTCATTACGGTATACCTGATGCGGGCGATCTCGGAGCATGAACTGCAGGGATTTGTAGATGCTTTATTAGATTTATGCATTCCAGTCGACTTGGATGGGCTTCCAACTATCGACCTTTGCGGGACAGGAGGAGATGGCAAAAATACTTTTAACATCTCAACTTTATCCTCTTTTGTAGTGGCTGGAGCAGGATACAAGGTGACCAAGCATGGCAATTATGGAGTGAGTTCCAAATGTGGTTCTTCTGATTTATTGGAGACGCTTGGATATAAGTTTACTAATGATGTGGATGTTTTAAGGCGACAGTTGGATAAGAGCAATATTTGTTTTCTTCATGCCCCAATGTTTCATCCTGCGATGAAGTCGGTAGCACCGATTAGAAAACAACTAGGGGTAAAGACCTTTTTTAATATGTTGGGTCCCTTGGTCAACCCTGCAAGACCAAAATACCAAATGGCTGGAGTGTTTAACCTGGAGCTCGCCAGATTGTATGCTTACCTTTTTCAACAACAACCTGATAAACGATTTTCTGTAATACATGCTATGGATGGCTATGATGAAATCTCGCTCACAGGGTCTTTCAAAATGAAGACCCAAAATTCGGATGTAGTATTACAACCGGGTGATTTGGGGTTAAAAACTTTAAAACCTGATGAAATCTATGGCGGTGATACCAAAGAAGATGCAGCTGCCATTTTTAACCAGGTCTTGAATGGGGTAGCCACTCCCGCGCAGATGGAAGTAGTCTACGCCAATGCCGGCATCGCCATCCATACAGCTGATCCGTCACTCAACCTGGTCGATGCAGTACAAAAAGCAAGAGAATCTATATCCAATGGTCAGGCATTAAGTTCATTTAAAAATTTACTCGAAGCGACCGCATGACTATCCTGGACAATATTATTGAACATAAGTACCTGGAGGTGAAGCTCCGCAGCGAGCAGTTTCCTTTACACTTGATCGTCGAGCGTGAGTACTATTCTTCGCCTACCCGTTCATTAAAAAATAAATTGAAAGCAGGACCGGGGATCATTGCGGAGTTTAAACGAAAGTCGCCATCAAAAGGCACTATTCGATCCGAAGCAGATGTCGTAGAGATCACTCAATCGTATGGTAGTGCAGGGGCTGCTGCTTGCTCGATCCTGACCGACAATGATTTCTTTGGAGGAAGTGCTCTTGATATCCTGATGGCCAGACCGAAGATTCAAATTCCTATACTGCGTAAAGAATTTATCATCGATCCTTACCAAATACATGAAGCTAAAGCCTTAGGTGCCGATCTGATATTATTGATAGCCGAATGTTTGACCAAACAACAAATTAAAGATTTTACCACTTTGGCCCATGATCTGGGATTAGAAGTATTGATGGAGCTCCATTTTGAAGAAGAATTGGACAAATGGTATGATCAGATAGACCTCATCGGAGTCAACAACCGAAATCTGAAGACTTTCGAGACAGGTATTGCAAAGTCCATAGAGTTGGCGCCTTTGCTTCCTCATGAATCAGTTTGGGTTTCCGAAAGTGGTTTGAAAGGGTCTGAAGAAATCAGTGCATTAATTAAAATAGGCTTTAAAGGATTCCTAATCGGTGAGACTTTTATGAAGGCTCCAGATCCCGGATTGCTTTGCCAAACATTTGTACAAAACCTAACCTTTAATTCCACCCATGCAGAATGATCTTGAAATAAAAGTCTGTGGTATGCGGGACCCCGGACAAATCAAACAATTGGCAGAGATTGCTATAGACTATATCGGTTTGATTTTTTATGCATCATCACCGAGGTTTGTAGATCAGGTGATAGACCACACTATTTTTGGTGATAAGAAGAAAGTAGGCGTATTTGTCAATAGTCCTATCGAACACATCCTTTACACTCAGAGCAAATATCAATTGGATGTAATACAACTGCATGGACACGAAAGTCCCGATATGTGTACCAGTATTCAAAATAGAGGGTTAGAGGTCATTCGTGCTTTTTCTGTCGATAAAAATTTTGATTTTTCAAAAGTCATGGAATTTGATGGTTATGCCGATCGATTTATATTTGATGCCAGAGGAGATGCTCCCGGCGGCAATGGAGTTAGATTTGACTGGAATAAATTGAGAGAATATGAAGGAGCTACACCATTTTTATTGGCTGGGGGTATCAGTTACGATCATTTGGATGAAATAAAATACTTTGATCATCCAGCCTGCATTGGCATTGATATCAATAGCCGTTTTGAAAAAGCTCCGGGAGATAAAGATTTGATTACAATTAAAAAATTTGTTCATGAGTTACGCAGTTGATGCTAGAGGTTTTTATGGGGAGTTCGGAGGGGCCTTCATCCCCGAAATGCTGCAACACAATGTGGAGCAATTAAGGGATCAATATCTTCAGATTATGGCTGAACCTACGTTTCAAGCAGAGTTTGACGATTTGCTTCGCAACTATGTGGGCAGACCCAGTCCTTTATATGAAGCCAAGCGCATGTCTGAAAAATATGGAGCCCGAATATTTTTAAAAAGAGAGGATCTCAATCATACCGGCGCTCATAAAATCAATAACACCATAGGCCAGATTTTATTGGCACAGCGACTAGGTAAAAAAAGGATCATCGCCGAAACCGGAGCGGGACAACATGGCGTAGCAACCGCTACAGTCTGTGCACTTAAGAATCTTGAATGTGTCGTTTATATGGGTTCGGTAGATATCGAGCGGCAGGCGCCTAATGTCGCCAGGATGAAAATGTTGGGTGCCACCGTCATACCGGCTACCAGCGGATCACAGACACTAAAAGATGCAACTAATGAAGCCATCAGAGACTGGATTCAACATCCTCAGGATACCCATTATATCATTGGATCAGTGGTTGGGCCACATCCATATCCGGATATGGTAGCACGCTTCCAAAGTGTGATCAGTCAAGAGATTAAAAATCAATTGTTGGAATATATCGGATCATCTACACCAGATATCATCATGGCATGTGTTGGAGGCGGGAGCAATGCTGCAGGAGCTTTTTACCATTTTTTGGATGACACAGAGGTGAGACTGATCGCGGTAGAGCCGGCAGGAGAAGGTCTCTACAGCGGTCGGAGTGCGGCTACCAGCGTATTGGGCTCAGTGGGCATCATTCACGGCAGTAAAACCCTGTTGATGCAGACCCCTGATGGACAGATTACGGAGCCTCACTCGATTTCGGCTGGGCTGGATTATCCGGGTATTGGGCCGTTGCATGCCCATCTGATCCAAACAAAAAGAGCGGAAGCATTGTCAATCACTGATGATGAAGCAGTCAAAGCAGCTTTTTTACTAACCAAATTGGAAGGTATCATTCCGGCACTTGAATCTGCTCATGCACTTGGAGCCCTCGAATACCTTCAATACAAACCAGGTGACAGCATCGTGGTCTGCTTGTCAGGCCGGGGAGACAAAGATTTAGCCACTTATATGAAATACTTAGACAGTTATGAATAGACTACATCGATTGTTTGAGAAAAAAAACAAAGACATTCTCAATATATATTTCACTGCAGGATATCCCTCGCTGCATGATACCGTGCAGATCATTAAATCACTGGGTGAAGCAGGGGCAGACCTGATTGAGATCGGTATGCCTTATAGCGATCCCCTCGCAGATGGAGCCACCATCCAGGCCAGCAGTCAGGTTGCTCTCGCCAATGGTATGCGGCTCGATTTGCTTTTTCAACAGATCTCTGAGGCAAGATTGCTCAGTGATTTGCCATTTGTTCTGATGGGATATTTTAATCAGGTGATGCAATATGGTGAGAAAAGATTTATCCAAAAGGCCAAGGAGTGCGGTGTCGATGCCATGATCCTTCCTGATTTGCCAGTAGAAGAATACGAGTTGCATTATAGAACGATGTTTGAATCTTTGGGCATGGATATAACCTTCTTGATTACTCCGCAGACCCCGGATCAACGCATCAGGCACATTGATGCCGTGAGCAATAGCTTTATATATATGGTGTCTTCCAATGCAATCACCGGGGCTAAAGGTGATATCGATCAGGAGCAGGTAGATTACTTTAAGAGAATCGAAGATATGGGGTTGAAAAACCCGAGGCTCATAGGCTTTGGAATATCCAATAAAGCCACTTTCGACAAAGCATGTCAGTATGCTCAGGGCGCTATCATTGGAAGTGCTTTTATCAATGCTTTGACTCCCGTTGGAGAGATAGATGGCAAGGTCAAACAATTTGTCTCTTCAGTGATTGGATGAAAAACTGGCATTTTGAACGAGTCATTCCTGCTCGCATTCTTGAGTTAGTATCTATTTCAATAGAGACTTTTACTGCCAGTTTTTATCACCTTAATGACCCGACATATTTCAATCAATATCTTGCAAAGGCTTTTAGTCACGATACTTTGCTGGCCGAATTGGCTTCAAACTCAAGTGTTTTTTATTTTTTAATCACTGATGACCAGGTCATAGGATATTACAAACTCAATATAGGCCTGGATCCAAATTATGGCGTAAATCCTTCTCATGCCGAATTGCAGAGAATCTACCTGCGCACCAGTCATCAAGGTCATGGCTATGGTAAAATAATGGTACAACATGCGACCGACTTGATGACTGTCGCTCAGATCAAGACTATATGGTTAGGGGTGTGGGAGCATAATCCGGCAGCTATCAGGTTTTATCTATCGCTTGGATTTGAAAAAATCAGCGAACATATATTCTGGATGGGCGATGACAAGCAGACAGATTGGATCATGCATAAAAAACTATACAGTGTGGAGCTACTTAGCTAATTATTTTGTCACAAGTAGATCATTTCTCCAAGCTCGCCGACAAAGTTTTTATCTTTATGCCATGCAATTGTTAGATGGGGTATTTGTAGCCAAAAAAATTAAAGCTGATTTATTGGTTCAGGTTCAGGAAGCCAGGTCTCAGGGTCGGCGGGCCCCTCATCTGGCTGCTGTGTTGATTGGTGATCACCCCGCAAGCGCTTCTTATATTCGCAATAAAATTAAGTCGTGTGCAGAGGCAGGATATGAATCGACTTTGATCCACCATCCGGCCGATATCACAGAAGAAGAAGTCTTACACATTATTGATGGTCTGAATCATAATGATGACATCGACGGATTTATCGTGCAGCTACCTTTGCCCAGGCATATCGATGACATGAGGGTTTTATTGGCGATCGATCCAAAAAAAGATGTGGACGGTTTTCATCCCACCAATGTAGGCCGCATGGTGATTGGATTGCCAGCTTATGTTCCAGCTACTCCCTTAGGCATCCTTCGACTGATCGAACATTATCAGATTCCAACTGAAGGCAAGAATGTCGTCGTATTGGGCAGGAGTAATATTGTTGGCACACCGATTTCCGTACTATTGTCGAGGAAAGCCTACCCTGGAAATGCAACAGTGACCCTATGTCACTCAAAATCAGCTGGATTGGCGGAGATCACCTTGAGGGCGGATATCATAATTGCAGCCTTAGGAGCAACTCATTTTATCAAGGCAGATATGGTCAAAGACGGAGCCGTCGTCATCGATGTAGGTATGAATCAAATCCCAGACTCAAGTGCTAAAAAAGGAACCAGATTGGTTGGAGATGTAGATTTTGTGCATGTCAGCCCAAAATGTTCTTTTATCACACCTGTGCCGGGAGGCGTAGGGCCTATGACCGTGTGTGCTTTGATGATCAATACCTGGGAAGCCTACAATCGATCTATTTATGGATGATCTTTATCCTGACTATTACAAGTTCGTTTTTGTTGGCATTCCCGATGATATTGTTTTATCAGAATTATATCAACTCGGATTCGAATCCTTTGAAGAGAAAGGCAATTCCCTCGAAGGTTATGTGCCTGCCAATCTGGTTAATGAATCATGGAAAAACTTATTGGGTAATACATATACTTTTTCAGAAAACCATTTAGTAAAACAACAAAACTGGAATAAAATCTGGGAATCTTCTTTTCAGCCGATTATCGTTGAAGATCAAGTGGCGGTGAGGGCGACTTTTCACGAGCCCATCCACTCGCCATATGAAATTATTATTGACCCTAAAATGGCTTTTGGTACCGGTCATCATGCGACAACCTACCTGGTGATGGGCGCCATGTTGAAACTGGATTTTATTAATAAACAGGTACTTGACTTTGGTTGTGGCAGTAGCATCCTGGCGATCCTTGCTGAGAAATTAGGTGCTGATCAGGTTGCAGCTATTGATTATGATCCCTGGTCTGTCAATAATTCTCTTGAAAATATTGAACTTAATCATTGTAAAAAAATCTTAGTGGAGCAAGGGGATACGCTCAAATCTGAAACGAGAACTTTTGATATCATCCTGGCCAATATTACCAGGGATACATTACTGAATACCACAGAAGATATTGTTCGGATTCTGAACCCGGGTGGAGTGGGTATCTATTCTGGGTTTATACTTCAGGATATCAGTATCTTGAAGAAATACCTTCATACATTTGGAATCAACAAAATAGAGACCCTGATCCGTGAAGATTGGTGTGCTTTGATTTGGAATAAATAATCTACAGTTTCCTGGAGCTTTTATTAATGTAATGGTCTGCCAATTCGCTGATGTCTTGAGGGGTGAAATATCCACGGACATTGACCATGACGAAAGAGGCTGCATCTTCCTGTACAAAGAAAACTAATCGCCTAATCACATCTTTTTTGCCCCAGGTCAATACTTCTACATCATCGCGACCATCTCTAACTTTTACGAGCACTTCATAGTTTTCATCCAAAAGATTCTCCTTGAGTTGGGCTATATCACGATGATCGACATATCCATCATCTTCAGTAAACCAGATGGATACTGATCCCATATTATGGAGAAGAGGTTTGATAGCTTCCCGGTCTATCCTTTCTTCATCTTTGAGGGCTATATTGCCTGCCAGCCGAGCGAGAAATCCCGGGATGGTAAAATGTCTGATACCATCCCGACGACTGTACTCGCGATTAAAATCATTTAGACTTTGTTCCTGAGCGGTGGACAGGGCACTTAAACTGAATAAGCAAATAAGTGAGAGAAAAAAAGACTTCATGATTAATTCTTTTTTAGTTTTCCTAAATGTTCTGAACCATCGATGTTTAATGATTTACCCAGGCGGCCTATTTTCTCCAGGTCCAGGTCACCCACAAAGGAGATTAAGGAAAATTCGTCTTCACCGCCAACCAACATGAGTAGTTCGGTTATTTTATTGCCCGTGGCGTCTGTTTTGGTCAGGAATAAAACATCTTCGCCTTCATCTCTCACTTTCATGAGTTCTTCGTATTCTTTTGTATTGATTTTGGAGACAGCCTCTTTGTAGAAGGTTTTTGGAGAAACATGGGTACTTAGTATGTGTAATCCCTGTATATTTTTTAAAAGTTGCTGCAAGTCTGCATCCATATCATTGATCTTGATCTTTGATACCAGTTGGAACATCTTTGGACTGATATACACCGTACTAAATCTGTCATCGTCTACGTAGGACTTAAAAAACTTGGTCACTGCATCTGCTTGGGCGACCAGCGATCCGGTAAAGAGAGAAAAAAGGAGGATTAATAAATTTTTCATGGTTATGATTGATATATTATTTTTTGTGGTTAATTGATTAGATCCAAAGGAGCAGTTTTAGATATCGAGAGTGTGGCTTTGTCCGTGGCTTTATTCATCCGGTTGGATAGATAGAGTAGAGCAGCTTTGGTTTGTTCCAACGCTTGTTCAGGAGATTGAAAAGTATCCATAGTGATCATTTCCGTGGATGCTGATTTTTGATTCTGATATATATTGATACCCAGGGTCAGCACCAGAAGCAAGGAAGCTGCTATAGCTACAGCTCTTTGCCATCCCAATGAAATGATGCGGGTTACAGGTTTTGCAACTGGAGCCACCTTTTGCTCCACAGCATTGATCTTAGACATCACCTCATCGGATAGATCTATTGAAATGCCTTTTTCATTCTTAAAATAGTCGAACAAGGGTTGAAAGGTCTTCAACGCCGGATCCACCTTTGATTGATTGAAGTATAAGTGCAGCTGCAATTCTTCTTCGAGTGAGGTGTCACCTTCCCAATATTTATCGAGTAGTGCTTTGATATATTCGTTAGAGTTGTCCATACAGTCCTGATTGTAAAATTTTTTCTTTCAAACTTATTCTGGCTCGGTGAAGGTTGACTTTGACCTGGGCGAGGGGAATACCGCAAGATGTGGCTATCTCGTCGTAGGATAGTCCTTCGATATCTCTGAGATGGATCACCATCTTTTGTTTCTCTGGCATTTCGTTGATCAATTTTTTTATCAAGTTCATCAGTTGACCTTTAGCTGTTTGTTCATGCGGATTGTCTTGTTTGTCCTCCACCTGATATTGTGTATTGATGTCTAAATGGGTTTTTCGAGCCCTTATGCGGTCTATGCACAGATTCCTGGTGACTGTAAACATCCAACCATCGAGATTCTCTATTTTATCTATTTCATCCCGCCGACCCCATATTTTTATCAATACATCTTGTACTATGTCCTTGGCTTCTTCTTCTCTTTGTACCAGCCGCATGGCGAATCGAAAGATTTTATTCTGATTAGCCTCGACAAAGTCTCGGAATTCCAACTGATCCATGTACGAATTGATTGACGAATGTTAACAAATTTAGGTTACACCGATTTATAAAATTTATTCAATTAGCCTGATCAAAGCCGTGACAATTTCATAATCCTATGATAACCATGGGCAAGATAGGTAAATTAAGGCATTCATTAATAGACTAAGGGTCAATGCCTTAACAAGTTCTTTAGACAGATCATAAGAAATTCTAAATTTAAAACTCAACTTAATCTACTCACCAAGTATTTTATACCTGACTGGCGGGGAGAAGGATTATTTTTGTGTCATGATCCGATTGACCGGTAGGTTTAAAAAAATCGACCTATTGTTGATATCTTCTTTTTTGCCACCGATGGTGCTTTCTTTTTTGATAGCCCTGTTTGTACTCACGATGCAGTTTTTTTGGCTTTACATCGATGAGATCATGGGCAAAGGAGTAAGTATCCTGCAAATTATTGAGCTGGTCAGTTATCTTACCGTGTCGTTTGTACCATTGGCACTACCGATGGGAGTATTATTGGCCTCAGTCATGGTATTTGGCAATCTTGGGGAACGGTATGAGCTGTCCAGTATGAAGTCGGCCGGTGTAAGTCTGACGAGGATCATGGCTCCCCTGGCTTTGGTATCTGCTTTTGTGGCGATTGTTTCATTTTTGTCTTCAAATTATATTATTCCAAAATCCAACCTTAAGTTTCTAACCAGGTTATATGATATCAGGAGACAGAAACCTGCCTTAGCTATTGAGCCAGGCGTATTCAATGATGATTTTTTTGGATATTCTATCTATGTTGGTAAAAAGCTTAAGGACAAAAAATCGATCGAGGATATCATTGTATACGATCAAAGCCAATCATCAGACAGGATACTGTGCACTACTGCCAAGACAGGAATGATGTACACCACAGATCATGGCAATCGGTTCGTTTTGGAATTATATAATGGGGAGGAGGTCGAAGAACCACCTACCCGGTATCGGGAAGGCGGGTATAAAAACTACCCATTGATGCGTACTCGTTTTACCAAGTATGTCAAATCGTTTGACTTGCAGGAGTTTGATATCAATGCCACCGACGAGAGTCGTTTTTCTGACAATCAAAAAATGTTGAGCAACCGACAGCTACTTGTACAAATAGATACCATTAGAAAACTCATCCTGAGCGGAGAAAAGAAGGTAGGCTTGGGCATTACTAAAATGTTTGATGATAAAAGCACAACCGCATATGTCCCGGACCAGCATGCTGAATTCGAAGCGGATTCTTTACAGGAAGCCGACTCCTCATCTAAAAAAAATGTGATTACCGGCGACAAGGTGGACACCTTTATCGCAGGCAAAGCCGTGCCCGGGAATAGTATGGATACAACTTCTATACCAGACACTAGCAAAAGCCAGGCGGTAGACGAAGCTGGTGTGCCTGAAGCAACCCGGCTCATCGACAGCATTAATTCTGCCAGGGGAGTGGAAGCCAGGCTTCATTTAGACCGAAGACCGGATTCCGTCGAGATTGATCTTCAGCCTGGAGTCAAAGTTGCACACTTATATGAACTGCTGGATAGCGCCAGAAAAGGCAAGATCTTTAAAGAGACCGGCACTGCGGCTAATCTCGTTCAGTCTGAAATCATCAATGTGCTGTATACTTTGCAATCTTATCGAAAAAAAGAGGTTTTGCATTGGCAACAATATTACCAAAAAATCACTTTGGCGCTGGCCTGTATTATTTTCATGTTTATTGGCGCACCGATGGGGGCTATTGTGAGAAAAGGTGGGTTTGGATATCCGCTGTTGATAGCGATTATATTTTTTATTGTGTATATCATGGGTTCCAAAATGTTCGAAAAGTTCACCGATTCATTTGTACTCAATGTCCATATTGGCATGTGGCTTACGACGCTCATCATCTCTCTCTGCGGACTTTATCTGACATACAGAGCTTCCAGGGATATGTCTTCCAACTTAGTGTCTAATATCCAGGAAAAGCTTACAAAATGGTTTTCGCCTAAGAAAAAGAATCGGGAGACCGCCGCATTTAAAAAGTAGGATTCTTACTTTTTGACAAGTTTTCTGGACAAATAAAAACTGCTGTCATCCCCCAGGATTTGACCTTTTAAAACAACAGTGTAGATGCCTGGACTGATATTGGAAAGTTGAAGCTCGATAGATTGATTGCCAGGTAATATTTGGTTCCTGCGAATGCTTTGGACGGTCCTGCCCTGAAGGTCTATGATATCAAGGTGAAGATCAGCAGAAGAGGTCAGTGAGATGGTGGCGCGGACATGGGAAGTAGCCGGGTTGGGGCTGATCACAAAATTTTTAATATTTTGATTTTCTATTTCTTTAGTTGGAATACTGATGGCTAAAGGACTCTCATATACTCCATTGCCATGTGTAGCCACTTTGATCAAGTCTGCCTGGGCAGATATATGAATGCTCATAGCCATCACTGCCTCGGGCAGTCCTTGCATAAAACGTTCCCAAGAAAGTCCACCATCGGTTGATAAAAACACTCCCAGGTCATTTCCCAGATAAAGCTCTTTATTTTGTTTTGGGTTTATAGTAATACAATTGGTGGGTACATCTGGCAATCCGTTGTCTATATTTTTCCAGCTACTCCCAGCATCGGTGGATTTGTATACATGAGTACCATATCCAAAGCCAGAAAAAACAACATATACAGTTTGACTATTTTGAGGATCAAAACTGATATCCATGGCTGCCTTAGCCGGTAAGCCTGGTACCTGGGTCCAGGAAGATCCACCATTGGTGCTTCTGAACAACTTTGGAGGGGCCATGTCATCAGGGGATACTGTGGAGGCCAACATTAGGCTTGGATCTAAGGAAGAGACACCGAGTGCCAGGATTGTTGAATGGCTTTCTAGTGGCGTGCTATGCAGTGCTCGCCAATTAGCAGGATTGCCGTTATTTTCATTGATATAAACTTTTTGAGCACCTGCATAAATTGTATTGGGCAAGGCAGCTACCACTTCAAAAGGTGTATTGAAGGATTTGGCTTCGGACACAAAAGCATTGTTTAAAGGTCTCAACATTTCAAAGGTCTTGCCTTTGTCTAGTGATCGGCTCAAACCAAAGTATTGGTAGGTCCCGTAAATAATATTTTCGTTGCTGGTATTAATAGCAGTAGACATGCCATCACCTCCGATTACTTTTATCCACCCATCCTGCCCGTCATAGATCGCCGTACCATTATCTTGCATGCCACCGATGGCAAATTTTGAGTCAGATTTGGAAGCAGAAAAATTGGCATAAAATTGCGAGGTCTGATAGCCACCGTTGCGTCCTTCAAAATTGGCTCCCAGATCAGGAGACATGAATATACCTCCATCTGTGGCAAAATAGATTTCATTATTTCTGCTCGGGTGAAAATAAGTAGCATGTATATCAGCATGTATATAGATATTGATGCCTTCTGATCCACCTACCGGTACTCTCCCCATATCACCGGCATCCCAACTGCTTACGTTTATAAAGTTAGAGCCTCGGGCATCCGAGATATAAGCGTTTTGTCCCACATAAGACAGGAAGTTGGGATTAGTAGGATGAATGGCTATATCGTGGGAATACCATCCCTGTACATTGGCTACATCACTACTGCTCATTTTGTCCCATGAATTGCCCGCATCTACACTCATAAACAGTCCTAAAGAAGACTCAGCATTGGCGACAGAAGCAAATAGAATATCAGGATTGGATTTACTGATGGCCAGTTTTGCCTTGCCTGAATAACTATTTGGCAATCCATTTTGCAGTTTTATAAAACTATTGCCCGAATTGTTAGATCTGAATATTCCACTGATGTTATTATCATCGTAACTACCGTGAGTGACATAGATGATTTCTGGATTGACGGGATTGACATCTACATCTACTGCCATTGGCACATTATGAATCAGTGACCAGTGTGCTCCTTGATTGGTAGTTTTGAAAAGGCCTTCAGTGGTAGCTGCATAGATAATATGATTGTCATAAGGATCAAACTCGAGGTCTTGTACTCCAGATATGATATTTTGAGTTAAAGGCAATATTTGCTTCCAGGTGAGTCCGCCATCTTCAGTTTTGATAATCCCCATACCATAGGTGCCTCTGGTAAATCTATCCACTATGCCAGGCATTGAATGACTTTTATTATATACTTCACCGGTACCCAAATAAATGGTATTGGGATTTTTGGGATCGATCAAGATAGATGCAACTGAATACACAGGAAGATTGATGGGCACCTGCACCCAACCATGGTACCCTATCCCAGAGGATGATGTTTTCCAGAGGCCTCCACTGGCCGAGCCGGCATAGATCACATTTGGATCTGTTGGATGAAATGCAAGACACAGTGTACGACCGCCTATGTTTTTAGGACCCAGGGATGTCCATTTTGCCCTATCCAGTCCTCTATTGTGTTGCTTTGTTGAATTATATGCTGTGAGTAGACTATTAGCATTATAAGTTTGGTCACCTGCAAATCTTGCGTTTACCCAGGATTCCAGGGCCTGACCGGCGCCACTTTGTTCCTCACGCTCTTCAAACTCAGGAGCGGAAGAGCAACTATATATAAACAAAATTAAAATTGCAATCAGTCGAAAAATATTCATGAGATATTATCAGAAAGTATAATATGAAATGCAAATATACTAAACCATTTATAGGAATTATAGCGAGAAGGCTGATTTAATTTATCCCAACTAGCTAAAACTTGATGAGATGGGGTAAAAGATCTATTTTTACTGTTACATGATAGAAGGTAAAGAGGCTATTTCCGCTCTGATATACCAGGAGTTGGATGATATTCAAAAAAACGGATTTGACGATCCCTTCAAATCAATATCGCGGCTTTATCAGGCAGTTAATTATTTTTTTAACCGCATCACCGTTAATGAAAAAATATATTTCACCACTTTGTTTTCAAGAATGGTGTTTGCAGGATTGCATTTTAAGATTCCAAGGCGAGATCTGTCGTTATTGCATCATTTTAGAAAAATGGCCCATCAATCTATTTATAATCAGGAGATTTCGCAAAAATTTAGTGGAGAGCAGCTCATTCAGTTAGGTGTATACAGTCTAAATAATGTGGCAGCTTATATCTGCCAGGTGCCTTCACCTTTGGTTTTTATGGATTGGGAGCAAAAAAGTTGGGACCAATTATTTAAAGAACCCAAGTTTGGTAAAATAATATCCCAATGCAGGGTGCTGATCACCCAAAAAGGAAATGAAGAGCATATATTGACTGGAGTCAGTGAGGAGTATCCACATCATGCAGTGCATATCAAATACCATATAGCCGGCATCAATGATGCACAGACGGAGATCGTCAAATCTTATTTGGAGTTGCAACCATTGCCGGTTTCTCTCCAGTTAATAGATATAGAAGTCGAGGAGGATGGGAGCTGGATACCACATCAATTGGTCGTGGAGCCTGATTATCTCGTAGATGTGACCTCTGTTGCAGAATGTTTTAAAGATTTTGGGGTGCTGACCTGGTCATACCTGTTGAATAAATTTAAGCCCAAACCTTCAAGTCCAAGTATACTTTTGGGTAATGCAGCCAATTTTTTCCTCGACGAGATCCTCGTAGATCCTGAAGTAGCGTTTAATGCCCTCATGAAACTTTTCTTTAAGTTATATCCTCTTGAATGCACCATCCTTGAGGACAAAGAAGTCCTGGATCTGAATGTCAAGGCCAGAACTCATTACCACAATCTTAAGAGGGTGATCCTCGAAGAGTTTAAGTCTTTGGGCATAGAGTCAGATGGTATTTATCTCGAACCTACTTTCATCTCGGCTATCTATGGTCTTCAAGGCAGGTTAGACTTATACCACGAAATCCCGGACAAAAATATAGCTCATATCGTAGAGTTAAAGAGTAGTAAGCCGTATAAAACCAACGCTTACGGCATCAATGCCAATAATTATATCCAAACTCTGCTCTATGATTTATTGATACGGTCTGTATTTAATAATAAGCTGAAGTTGTCATCATATATCTTGTATTCTCAGCAAGATAATAAAGCTTTGAGGTTTGCACCTCCGATCAAAGCTCAACAGATAGAAGCCCTCGGTGTTCGAAATGAGTTGGTCATCATGGAATTAAAATTGTCCAGGACTAAATTGTTGTCGGAGATGCTGACCAATCTGCACCCAGGCATTCTTCCATTGCAGCAAGGATTTATAGCCAATGATCTACAGGATTTTAAGCTATTTTTTGATGCTATGTCTCCGAAAGAAATGGATTATCTTTTGGAATATGCCAGTTTTATAGCCAGAGAACATCATTTGGCTAAAGTGGGGGAGCACAGTGATGAATCTAACAATGGTATGGCAGCTCTATGGCTCAATAACCGGCTGGAAAAAGAAGAAAACTTTAATATACTAAGCCACCTGGTTTTTAAATCTGAAAAAATAAGTGGTGAAGATCACCTCCTTATATTTCAGAGGACGGATGAATCCAATGAATTGGCCAATTTTAGGCAAGGAGATATAGGGGTACTGTATCCTCATACTATCGCAGGGGTTTCCGCTTTGGAGCATCAAATATTTAAATGTAATATCATCGAATTAAAAGATGATACCATCACCATCAGATTACGCAATAAACAGAGAAAAAATCAAGTCTTTACTAAATGGACTCACTGGAACCTCGAACATGATCTCATTGATAGTAGTTTTCAGGTTTTATATCGGAGTCTTTTTGAATTTTTATCAGGAGATTCAGTGAAAAAACAACTCCTTTTCACTGAGATACCCCCAGCTAAGCCTCCAACAAATGAAGTTGATCTGCGTTTGCCGGATGATCTAAACATAGAACAAAAACTTATTTTAAAAAAGATCATAGCTACCAGGGATTATTTTTTGCTTTGGGGCCCACCGGGCACAGGTAAAACAAGCATCATGCTGAGATCTCTAGGGCAGTATATGATCCAACACACCGGCGATCATCTATTGTTCATGGCATATACCAATCGTGCTGTCGACGAGATCTGTGACGCTTTACTTTCCGCTGGTCTTGATTTTCTTCGGATTGGGTCACGACATACCTCGCAGAAAAAATTTTGGAAATACTTTCTTGACGAGCAAGCAGGAAGCATCGAGCGTCGGTCAGAATTTAGAAACTTAATTGCATCTAATCGAATCATCGTCGGGACACTTTCCTCTATCAATGGTAAGTCAGAATTGTTCACTTTGAAAAGATTTGATTGGGTCATCGTAGATGAAGCTTCACAGATTTTAGAACCCATGTTGGTTGGACTTTTACCTCGAGTTAAAAAATGGGTACTCATTGGAGATCATCGACAAATGCCTGCGGTAGTGGTGCAGCGAAGAGAAGATAGCGAGGTACAATCTGCCAACCTTAAAGATATAGGTTTGACCAATCTCAGAAATTCGCTATTTGAAAGATTAATGAATCAATGCAAGTCCTACCATTGGTATTGGGCCTTTGATATATTGCGTGAGCAGGGTAGGATGCATCAGGACATTATGGAATTTCCCAGTAAACATTTTTACCAGGGGGAGCTCAAGGTGCTGGAACATCCTGAGATCAAGGCTGAATTGCAACAGCCACTGGCTTACGATCTTGATGATGACTGGAATCAACTTACCTTGCAAATAGCCCATACAAGGATGCTATATCTTCCGACACCTACTGACAATCAAGGCAAATCAAAAATAAATTTATTCGAAGCTCAAAAAGTGGTAGACTGTATACAATCTATCCTTCAATTATTGGCTTTCAATCAAATACCAGTAAAATATGAGACCATAGGAGTGATCACTCCATATAGAGCTCAGATCGCTCAGATTCGGAAAGTCATGCAGGATCGCGGTATGGAGCCAGATAAAATATCTATTGATACGGTAGAGCGCTACCAGGGAGGGGCCAGAGATATAGTGATTTTTTCTCTCTGCACCAATCGATTCAGTCAGTTGCAAAATATGATCTCATTGTCTGATGATGGCGTGGATAGAAAACTAAATGTAGCACTCACGCGAGCCAGAAAACATCTCATCATCCTTGGCAATGAAGAGATACTCAGCAATTATGATATTTATAAAGACCTGATAGCCTATTGCCGGAAAGTGGAAGGCTCAAATACGACTAAGTAATTTCTCTTTTTGGGCCTGGTACTCTTCTTCCGAAAGAATCCCTTTCTCTTTAAGTGCCTTAAGTTTTTCTAAAGCAGAAAAAATCTCTTCTTTGGATTGGTTGGAGCTGGACTTTTGATCTTTATCAACCCTCACACTAAATTCTTTGCCTTTTTCAAACTCCTGCTTGTATTGTTGTTTTGCTTTTTCAGCATCAAAATCACTTAGGCTGCCCCCTTTGCCAAAATGCTGAATAAAAACCTGCCCTACAGCATAGGTACTGGCTCCTGATAGTATAGACATGGATGCACTCCCTAATATAGATCCGATGATGGGTATGGTTTTGACAGCACTGGCGGCGAGTCTGGCTATAGAGGTGCCTACCAGTGAAGTCACCAGGCTTTTACCCATTTGTTCATTAAAATCCACTCCATATAACTTTGATAGAGATCTGATCATATTAATCTGAATACCAGTCACAGCTGCAAAGTCGACAAAAGGGATAGGGATAAGACCACCACCAACAGCAAGCATAAGATGGGTCTTTACGATCTCTTGAGCAAGTTCTGTTTTATTATCTTTAGAGTTATTATCCATCATTGAGTTTAATTTTTTACCAAATTTAAAGGCCTGCTTACCGCCATTCATTAATATTCGACCAATTTCACTGTATGTTGACATGTACTTACTACAATTTCTGTCAAAACATAGTTCCTGTAGATTTTCTTTATCTACCACAACATCTGTCAGGGAATGTCAAGAATCTTATGAGTTTGTAAGCTTAGGCTCCACTGGGGATGAGCCAAACAATATTCTACAGAAATTTTTGTATTGTATTGGCTATCAGGGCCATCCATCGGCTGTATGCTAAATCGTTGGAATTTTAAATGCTCAAATTTTGAAGGTAACGCATCATTTTGAGGGTAGACTAACTTGAGTTCATGACCCTGCAGGATGACCAATTCTGCACTTGATTTAGGGCTGACGGTGATCCAATCCAGACCTTCAGGCAATGGGAGCGTACCATTGGTTTCAATCGATATATAACATCCGGCATCGTGCAATTTGTCGACGAGGAGCTGATCCATCTGCATAGCAGGCTCACCACCAGTACATACCAAAAAGGGTTGGGTGCTTTGATCTTGCCATAGAGATTTTATTTTGATGATTAGTTCTTCGGTGTTATACTTTCCTCCTCCTTCACCATCCACTCCCACAAAATCTGTATCACAAAATTTGCATACAGCAGTCAGACGATGTTTTTCATGCCCTGACCAAAGATTACATCCGGCAAACCGTAAAAAAATAGCTGGTCTTCCGGTATGATGACCTTCGCCTTGAAGCGTGTAAAAAATTTCTTTAAGTGCGTACATATCAGGATACCACAGCAGTAGCTTCTATCTCAATCAAGATATCAGCATCTATCAATGCAGCTACCTCTATCATGCTCGTCGCAGGTTTAATAGTACTAAAAAATTCTCCGTGTGCCCTGCCAACTTCTTCCCACAGTGAAATATCAGTCACATACATACGGGTACGGACGACATCATCGATGGAAGCACCAGCTTGCTCTAATGCAGCCTGAATGATCTGGATGCAAGTTTTGGTTTGTACATATATATCGCCCTGGCCCTGTAGCACACCTTCTTTCATAGCAGTGGTACCAGAAACTTCAATAATATTACCAACTCTTACAGCTCGACTATAACCTATTATATCTTCCCATTTTGCTCCGGAGGATATATTTTTCCTGGTTGACATATTTTAATTATTTGATTTTAAATCTGTGAGTAACATTTTAATGTGTGCGATTGTTTTCACAGGCACTGAAGCCGCTTCCTCAGGTATGACCGCTCTAATGATGCCTTTTCTATCCGCAATAAAAAATCGTGGCGTACCCAACTCTTCACCATAAATAGCTTCCCCTAAAAATGCTCCATTGGGCACCACAGTGAACTCAATGTTTTGATCCTTAGAAAAAGCTTGAATTTGCGATCGTGATTCGTCTCCAAAACTTAGTAACTCTGACTTTAATCCATCGCACTCTCTGTTCAATTCGTTGATATAGGGTATATATTCTTTGCAGATTTCACTCTCACTACTCCAGAAAAAGATCACCAGGGACTTGCCATAATAATTGCTGATCGTTCGACTGATTTGATTCAAATCATTTGCCTGGAAACCAGGTGCCGGTTTTTCCATAAACGAATTTGCCATGTCTTCCACTGGTGGAGAAAACTTTGGTTTTTCAACTTTATACCCTTCCTTTACGGTCGTGAGTTGGCTATAAGTCAGCATTGGCAAACATACTAAGATGGATATCAGCGTATAATATCGTTTCATGTTTTCCTGGGTTTAGCTTTTGAATTTTCCTGTAAAATCTAGTACAAAAATACGGTAAAACTCCATCAAATCATGGCAAGTATAATCTGCCTCGGTTTGGATGTCAGCCATTTTTTCGTCAATAAAAACGGTCTTCATTTGAAGTTTTTTGCCAAATTCGATATCTGAGGGAGAATCCCCAACCATTATAGAATACTTAAAATCAAGGTCTGGAAAATCACTTTTAGCTTGTAAACCCATCCCAATATTGGGTTTTCTACACGGAGGATCGTCCTCTGCCAGGTCGGGACAGAAGTAGATCTCATCGATAGAAGACTTGTTTTTTCTGGTCACCTTTTTTAAATGTTTATGAATAAAGGATAAATCTTCCAAATTCATGAGGCCTTTACTGATACCTTGCTGATTGGTCACCACAAAAATATATTTTACCAGGGGCCGTAAAAGATTTAGCGCTTTAAGTGTTTTTGGCAAAAACTCAAATTCGTGCCAGACTTTGACATAATCATCAGGCAATCTTTTGTTGATGACACCATCCCTGTCCAGAAACAAGGTCCACACTACTTCTTTCTTTTTCATTTTAAACTCAAAGTTTGAATACGGTGATAATCTTCCGGAATGCCTATGTCGATAAAAGTTCTTCTTGACTTATAACCTCCGATTTGCAGATGACTTGCTTTTTTTTCGAATATCTCCCGCTCAAGAGAAAATGGTTGGCCGATTTTAAAACCTGATAAGACGGATCTATTCATCATGTATATTCCACCATTGATATATCCTTGAGCTTTCCATTTTTTCTCGCCAAATGCATGTATAATATTCCTTTGGTCTATGGATACCGCGCCATACCGGTCAAAATTTTTCATCATTTTGATGCCGATCGTGACATCATTTGCAGCATCCATATGGTGATTGGTCATGCAGACCAGATCAATTGGGAAATACGTATCACCATTGATGATGGTCACTGAATCTTCTTTGACCAGTTGCCAGGCTTGCCAGATGGCGCCACCAGTACCAAGTGGAGATTTTTCAATAGAGTAATCCAGGCAAAGATCATCATAGTCATAACCAAAATGATCTACAATAGTATGAGCATGATGTGAAACTGCAAGGATGACTTTTTGGATGTCTTGTGTTTTAAGATACTTCAATATCCAATACAAAAATGGTCGTTTTTGGACCAGGACCATAGGTTTCGGAATAAGATCTTTAGTGATGGTATGCAGCCTGGTACCCAAGCCTCCTGCCAGGACGATTGCTGTTTTCAAGGGAAAAGCGCGGTTTCTACGATTTCACAGATAATATGGCCCAGAGTAATATGACACTCTTGAATTCTAGGGGTGTCTTTCGAAGGTACATTGATGAGTATATCAGCAAGAGCGGCGATGTTGCCCCCGGTCTCTCCGGTGAGTGCCACACAGGTCATTCCCAAGGCTTTGGCAGCTTCAAAGGCTTTGATAATATTGATCGAGTTTCCAGAAGTGCTCAATCCGAAAAGAATATCACCTGTTGCACCACTTCCTTTGATCAGCCTCGAATAGACTTGATCAAATCCATAATCATTTCCTACTGCTGTTAGGTATGAAGTATTGACATGCAGTGCTTCAGATGGTAAAGGGGGACGGTCTTTGTAAAACCTTCCCGAAAACTCAGCTGCTAAATGCTGCGCATCGGCTGCACTACCACCATTGCCACAAAAAAGCACTTTGTTTTTATTGCGAAAAGCTTCGATACAGATGGTAGCGGCGCGATTTACGTTTAATATGATATGAGGGTCATTTAAAACAAGTAGTTTGACGCCAATGCTAGCCTTGAGGACTTCTTTTATTTTTGACTCAAACATATAATTTTATTTTACTATCCATGAAGTCATGCCTTGTTGTACGAAATTAAAGGGTTTAAATACACCACCCATAGGTTCCAATGCTTTGATTACCTTATATCGACTATTGTTTGGAGCATAAAGCATCAAAAAACCACCACCACCTGCTCCTGATATTTTGCCACCGGTAGCCCCATTTTTGAGTGCCAATTCATAGATCTCGTCTATCAAAGGATTGGTTATTCCGACTGCAGTCTTTTTCTTTTGCTGCCAACCGTAGTCCAGTATTTCTCCAATATCTTTTAGCCGACCTGTGAGCAAAGCCTCTTTCATGAGTATCGCCTGTTCTTTCAGTTTATGAGCTGCATCCAGCGATTGCTCTTTTTTGCCTGTAAAATTGGAGGCTTGTTTTTCGATGATGGTAGAAGAAAGTCGTGAAGTACCTGTATAATAAATGAGCAGATTTAACTCTAACTCCTGGTAATATTCAGGGCGAATTCGTAATGGATTTACGATCACCTTTTCGTCAGCATAGAACTCCATAAAGTTGAAACCACCGAAGGTGGCTGCATATTGATCTTGTCTCCCTCCGGCGATTTTCAGATCGGTTCGTTCAATATCATAAGCAGTCCTGGCTATATCATAATCTCCCAGTGGCAGTTTTAGCCATTCCTTAAAAGCCCCAACCATGGCTACGGTTACCGTAGAAGAAGCGCCTAACCCGGATCCTTTAGGCACATCTACATGGGTACTCATACTATAAGCCGGCAACTTTCCCTTATGATTTGCAAAGATTCTATTGTGGCATCCTTTTATTAAATCCAGAGTGCCATCTATCTTAATATATTTAGTTTTACGATGGGTCATAGACTCATCCAGGTCCAGGGATTCAAATTTGATTTTTTCTGAGGTATTAGGTGTGATAGTGGCATGAGCATAAATACTGATGGTAGCGTTGAGTATCGCTCCTCCATAAATATCTGCATAAGGTGATACATCAGTGCCTCCCCCTGCAAGGCCTATCCTCAATGGTGCTCTGGCTCTAATAATCATCAGTCAAATATACTACAATACATTATATTACATTTATAACTCATATGTCTATTCATCCTTCTGACCGGCACCTAATGCTGCATTGGCCATATGAGACCAGGCATATTGTTTTCTTACAACTTCCAGGTTATGCTCAAAACTCTCTGGTTCTGGATGCGCCAGGAAAGTTGTGATAGCGGAAGCGATAGCCACTGAATTAGGCTCTGCCACATAACCAGTATGTCCATCACTGATGATTTCGTGGAGACCGCCAACTTTGGTCACGACGGCAGGTTTGAGAAAATGGATAGCTATCTGTGCAATGCCACTTTGAGTAGCCGATTTGTAAGGTTGGACGATCAAGTCCGAAGCGGAGAAATAATATTTTACATCTTCGTTTTTAATAAAATGAGTATGTAATATTAGTTGATCATTGATTCCTAAGTTTTCTCTGAGCTTATCATAAGGTGCTGAATCGACATAATACTCACCGGCTACAATAAACTTAACATCTTTCTGATCTTTTAATAGTGAAATAGCTGCGAAAAAAAGATCCAAACCTTTGTAATCCCGGATAAAACCAAAGAATAAAATGTATCGATAGGTCGGGTCTAGCTTAAGATACTGTATAGCAGTTGATTTTGGTACAGCATCTCCGTAATTATCATATATAGGATGCGGAATAAAAACGGCACGCTTATGGGTTTCAAAGTGAAGCAAGTCCGCACCTACCTGGTGCGACATAAAAATAAATCGATCGATGCTTCCTAAAAAATACCGGGTAAATAATTGGTCACCGGGTCTTTTTTCATGGGGAATAACATTGTCCAGGATACACACCGTTGAGGTATTTGGCAGCCTTGACCACCTGATGACCGTCCCAAGACATGGACCCATGACAGGTAGCCAATATTTGCAAACGATAAGATCAGGTTTTAGACTTTTTATCTTACGACTTGCAATGATCCAATTGAACGGATTAAAAGAATGTACCCAGCGTTTGATATCAAGATCAGGGGCAGGATCATCACTCATTTGTGATTTACCTGGAAATAATAACGTAGGATATTGAACTGAAAAAGTAACAATATGTACTGTATGGCCCATTTTAATAAATTCCTCAGCCAACCTTTCGTTAAAAGCTGCCAACCCTCCTCTAAAAGGAAAGGCAGTGCCGAGGATCACGATGGTTTTCATCATCTTATTCGTTGTTCTATCTGATAGCTTGACTTTTGATGCGAATTTCGGGTGACAAGCTCTGCGATAAAACCTGACATAAAAAGTTGAATACCTACTATGAGCAAAAGTATCCCGAGGTAAAACATGGGTCTGTTTGCGATAGAAGTAAAATCAAAAAATAATTTGCCAATGGTCAGATATCCCAACAAAAAAAAACCAACAAAAAAAATCAAGATACCAAAACTGCCAAAAAGATGCATTGGTTTTTTGCCAAACTTTCCAACAAAAAGGATGGTGGCCAGATCGAGGAAGCCATTGATAAATCTTTCGAATCCAAATTTTGTCTGGCCATATTTTCTGGCCTGATGCATGACTACTTTTTCTCCAATTTTATTGAATCCTGCCCACTTGGCGATCACGGGTATGTATCGATGCATTTCACCATCAACCGTTATATTCTTAACCACTTCTTTACGGTAGATTTTCAAGCCGCAGTTCATATCATGCAATTTGATCCCCGACATTTTGCTGGTGGCAAAATTGTATAACTTAGACGGTATGTTTTTTGAGAAAGTATTATCAAAACGCTTTTTTTTCCAGCCGGACACCAAGTCGAGTTTTTGCTCCGTGATCACCTTGATCAAATCTGGTATTTCATCCGGACTGTCCTGAAGGTCAGCATCCATGGTGATTACAAAGGAGCCTTCGCTCGCTTCAAATCCAGTATTAAGGGCAGCGGCTTTACCATAATTTCTCCTGAATTTAATACCCCTGACATGGTCATTTTCTTTAGAGAGAGCCTCTATGACACTCCAGGACTGGTCTGTGCTGCCATCATCTATAAAAATCAATTCATACTGATAGTTGTTGGCAATCATGACCCTCCTCAGCCAGGATTCGAGTTCTGGCAAGGATTCAGCTTCATTGAGCAGTGGAATTACAATCGAGAGATCTATCAAAAGTGTTGATGTATATGATCCTGCAAAACTAACTATCTCTTCTAAATATGAAGAAATTATTTAATATAATCAGCTGAATTCCGGTTTTTCATTCTTCATAATCAGGCCTACAATGAGTGAAATGATGGCACCACCAATGCCATAACAAGCCAGATTGGCTGCCATGGATAACATTGGGCTTTTCATAATGCTTGTCATTTCTTTTGCCTTTTCTATTTGATCTTCATCCAGGCCCTGTGCTTCCCAGGCTTCTTCCATTCCTGCCATGATGCGATCCATATACCCAGGGTCGATGAATTGAGTATAAATCAGGGAAACAAGCCCGGCTATAAGAGCAGATAACATGATGATACCCATGCCCAAAAGCATACATTGCCCCAGTGAGATAAAGCCCTCCTGCATTTCATCACGGTGCTTTCTTACGGCTACTACTACCAGAGCAATCAAAACAGCCAGATTTAAAAAACCCATCGCCATCCCAGCCATATTTGAACCGGGTTTGGCAAGGCCTGTTATCGTAAATATCAAAAATACCAGGCTGCTGACGAGACCACCAGTGAGGCCATATTTCCAGATTAAAGGACTAAGTTGTGTTTGATTCATCGTACTAAATTTTCTTAAATATAAAAAAGAAAACTAGTTTGTAGCCAGCCAGGCTTTATTTTTTGAGATAGTAGCCAGTACCTTACCTTTAAAAGAACTGCCCATAAAGGGGCTGTTTATGGTGGGGGACAAAATATCTTTTTGATCATAAACCCATTCATGTTCAGTATCAAATATGGTAAGATCAGCATTACTTCCTTTGACCATGTTTGGAACAGTCAGGTTCAAAATCTGCCTTGTTTTGAAGGCAGCTTTATAGGCCCAAGCTTCAGGACTTATAATGTTTTTGGTATTAAGGGCTGCAAAGCAAATCTGTAAACCTAGTGTACCTGCATCTGCGTAAGCAAACTCAAGGTCTTTCTTTTCTACTTCGAGTGGAGTGTGGTTAGAACAAATGATATCTAAGACGCCATCCTGAATCCCTTTGATCAGCTCTTTACGGTCTTTTTCAGTCCTCAACGGAGGCGATTGCTTATAAATAGAATCAAATTGTTCTAATACATCATCCGTATGGACCAGGTTGAGATAAGATACAGATGAAAATATTTTGTCATTCGATTTTTTAGCTTGTTTTATCAGCGAGACTGACTCGTCAGCTGATAAAAGATGTGCCAGGTACCTGCAATCGCTGTACTGAGCAAGGCGTAGATCACGTTGTAACATGATCGTCTCAGCCATGGAAGGAATACCCTTAAGACCAAGCCTTTGAGAGACGGCTCCTTCATGCATCAGTCCCGGGCCGGAGATATTTTCGTCATTTGGATGATTGATGATAAGCCCTTCAAAGTGTTTGGCATAGATCATAGCTCTCATAATGACACCAGGGTCGTAGACAGGGTGTTTACCATCCGAGTAAGCTATGGCCCCGGTTTGATGCATATCGATCATCTCCGCCAGTTCCTTCCCTTGGCAGTTTTTGCTGATAGCCCCTATAGGGATTATTTCTGTCTGCAGCGGTCTCGATTTTTGTTTAATAAATTCTATCTCTGATTTGCTGTGAAGCGCAGGTTTGGTGTTTGGAAAAATCGCTAAGGTAGTGTAGCCACCAAAGGCAGCTGCCTTTGACAGGGTGTTTAAAGTCTCTCTGTGCTCATAGCCCGGTTCTCCAGATTGTGCACCTATATCAACCCAACCAGGTGATACGAACAAGTTTTTACCGGTGATTTTATCGGGAGTATTTATTTTTTTTTGATCTATCGAAACTATCTTGCCGTCAACCACCCGGATAGTAACTTTTTGGCCATGATACTTATGATCCGGGTAGAGTAGAGTAGCCTGTTCTATGACAATATCCATGATCGGTTTATTAAATTTTCCAAAACCTTAGCAGCAAGGATTCGATGAGTAAAAATAATAAGGTGCCTCCGATAAACCACTTCCAATACGATTGTCCATTCTGCTTATTTTTAAACCAGGCATCGAAAGCGGCGGTATCTCTTTGTTCTATCACTTCAAAATTGGAGCCGTAAATGGTTTTTATTTGGTCTTCAGCTAGGGTGCTCAGATCAGATTCCTTTCGATTAAAATTGAAAGCTACCTTGCCAATGATCGAATCTTTCAAGCTAAGGGTATAATTGCCAGCTGCTTTAATAGATTGTGAAAGGTCTACCACAGTCCGGGTGCCCAAGGTCCTTTGTTGAGGGATTAGATCATCACCAGATTTTGATTTCAAATGGATGATGTCTTCAGATGACCGACCATATTGATTGAGTTCGATGACTTCATCCTGGCCGATCGTGCGCATGATTTTATCAGATTTGTTTTTATTCAATGCCATTCTGAAAATCATTGGGATGAATATTTCCGGATTTCTACTTAGATCTGACCACTCACTTTGCAAGGGACTGGAGCAAATATATAGTGCATTATTGTCTACTTTTATTTTGGATAGAAATGGTACTTCATCCGGAAACGTGAGTATATTTTCTTCGCCTTTTGAGCCTTTATTTCTTATATATCTTCCTTGAGTGGAAGGCAATCTCATGTTGGAACTTACCTTGCTGTATACATCTTTAAAGGTAAATTCATGGGTGTTGATGGATGAAACTGTGATGTTTTTTTTCTCGAATTTAACATAACTACCTGCACCAGCCTGATTGGCAAAATCGGATAGGGATTTGATATCAGCAGTTGGTCCCGGGAACAATAACACATTCGTGCCCTGTCCTAATACCGTGATTAATTCATTGGCCAAGCCACTGGAGATATCGTTGATGTCATCCAGTATAATGAGTTGATATTGTGCAAATGAAGTGTAGTTGACATTTTTCAGTGATTGGTGAGCCACAATGGTTGAGGGCAGACTTTGTAAAGCTGTGAGGAGATGATCGTTAGCTACGGATGGAGATATGACCAATACATTGAGCCGGGCATTCACATTAAATGTAAGAAAGAGTTTGTCGTCAAACTGTACCGGAAAATCTGTGATCTCCAATTGAACATCTTGCCATCCAGCCCGGTCTATAATGATCTGTGCGGTGTCTATTTTGCTTTCGCCTGCTGCCAGGTTGATCGTGCCCAAAGGTTTGGACTGATTGTTTTGTATTACTGATATCCTGGCTTCCTGTATAGCCTGGTCACCATAATTCCTTATTTTGAATTTAAGGAGATTGGGCTGGCCGATCCATTGAGCCGGAGATTCAAACCAGGCACTGTCTATAGCCACATTTCGCTCCTGCACACTTTGGAGAGGGATCAAAAACGATTTGACCAGGGTATCTGGCAGGTTGGGAAGGTCCATAATGGATCGCTGAAAGTCAGAAATGAGATACATTGGGTGGTTGCCTTCGAATTTTAATATCGTAGAGCGAATACGCTGATAAGCTTCATTTAAGGTATGTACCGAAGCTGTTGGTTGGATTTCATCTATAAGTGTGATAGCCTCCTCCTGGTGAACCATCCTCATATACCTACCATCAAAGTCATGGGTCAATACCATAAATCTATCCTGATTGCTATAAGACTCGATGATAGTACGCGCTCTTTGCTTGGCCTGGGATATTAACGGAATGTCCTGGCTGAGGGCATTCATACTATAAGAATTGTCTACAAAAATACCTACCTGGTT
>Ga0138256_10000941_pt1 | contig 31337 bp, 29 predicted proteins | sample KNB2016incub_MG_FD_105486 | JGI IMG/M metagenome (GOLD analysis project Ga0138256, IMG submission 105486) | Active sludge microbial communities from wastewater in Klosterneuburg, Austria - KNB2014incub_MG | ecosystem: Engineered > WWTP > Activated sludge > Unclassified | place: Austria... | reverse complement strand
GCACCCGTCTCTACACCAAACTCGCTGCTCATACGTTATGTGTTTACATCAATCGCTTACTTGGCAAGCCAGACTTCCTCCAAATCAAGGCACTCGCTTTCCCGATTTAGCATAAGACCCAAGTAGTTTTCACCGCGCAGGAAAGAGAACCGCCAAGGGTAGCCGAAGCAACTCACCTTACACGCTTTTAATCCCGAAGGCGTCGTGTGACGCCGTAGCGACAGATGATATATCGTCATGCTTCGCAGTTAACCAGCGCGAGATTTTATGCAAGACAAACTCACCCTCGAAGAACAACAGACTCTCCTCCGCATGGCGCGCGAGGCGATGACATTTCGCGTGAAGGGAGAGGCGCTTCCGCCGCTGGATGTTTCATCGCTGACGGAACGCTTGCGCGCGGATGGCGCGTCATTCGTCACGTTGACGATGCGCGGCGAACTGCGCGGGTGTGTCGGCGCGTTGGAGGCGTATCAACCGCTGGCGGAGGATGTGCGCGAGCACGCAGTCGCCGCGGCGCTGGAGGATCCGCGCTTTCCCCCCGTAAGCGAACGCGACCTACGGGCGATCCAACTCGAAATTTCGAGGTTGACGCGCCCGCATCCGCTGGAATATAAAGATGCCGCCGAGTTGTTATCCAAATTGAAGCCGCGCGTGGATGGGGTCATCCTGCGCGATGATATGCGCCGGGCGACGTTCCTGCCGCAAGTGTGGAAGAAAATTCCACAACCCGACGAGTTCATGGACAACCTGTGCTACAAAGTGGGCGCGAACTTCGATCTGTGGCGAAAAAAACATCTCGAGGTGCTCACGTATCAGGTGGAGGAATTCCACGAGTGATCGATGTTCTCATTATTGCCGGCGCGCTTTGTGGCAACGAGCATCATGAGTGGGGTAAAATCAGCGCATGACCGACGAAGTTTTCCAGGAGGCAGTGGGAGCGCTGCGCGAGGGAAATAAAGCCAAAGCCCGCGAGTTACTCACGGGCTTGCTCAAAACCGACCAGGGCAATGCAAACTATTGGGTGTGGATGAGCGCGACAGTGGATTCGGAGAAAGAGCGCATCTACTGTCTGCAAACCGCGTTCAAACTCGACCCTGAAAATGCCACCGCCAAGCGCGGCTTGATCCTGCTCGGTTCACTGCCGCCGGACGAAACTGTCCAGCCGTTTTCACTCAATCGCCCGCGCGTGTGGGAACAAAGACTTTTGCTCGCGCACGAAAAGCCGAAACTCAAGGGATGGGCGGCGGTAAAAGCCAGCCCGGTCTTGCGCCTTGGTGGAATTGCTATACTGATCGCCGCGTTGGCAGGGTTTGTTTATTTTGGATTCATCGTTCCGGCGCGACAACAAGCGCGTCCTGCCACGCCGACGCCGGGGCCGTCGCCCACGTGGACGTTTACACCCACCGCGCTCAATGTCACGAGCCAGCCTCAAGCCGGCGGCACGCCGTTCCCCTTCTCTGAATTGCTCGAAGTTCCGCATACGCCCACGGCGTTATACGTCAACACGCCGCGCTCATTGCTCGCCATGGATATTCAAGGCCGGTTTGACAACGCGTTTAAAAGCGGAAACTGGGACGAGGCAATCGCGGCAATGGAGGAGATTGCGCGTCTCGAGCCCGAACGCCCCGACCCGTACTATTACATCGGCGAGGCATATCGCTTGAAAGGCGATATGGCGAGCGCGATCGACGCCTACAACTTTGCGCTTCAAGCGAATGCGGAATTCGGTCCCGCGTACGTGGGGCTGGCGCGGGCGCGCATTCACATCGATCCCGGCGCGAACACCGAACCGTTGCTCGATGAAGCCATCCGTTTCGACCCGAACTTCGGCGAGGCATATCTCGAGCGCGCCAAAGTCCGCCTCCGTGATAACAACATCGCCGGCGCGATCGCCGACCTCGGCAATGCCGACCGCCTCCTGCCGAATTCGCCGCTGGTGTATTACACGCTGGCGCTGGCGCGTCAACGCGAAGGCGAGTTCGATCTCGCGCTGACCACCGCCCTGCGCGCCAGCCAACTCGATGTGACCCACATGCCCACGTACCTGTTGCTTGGTCAGTTATATGAATCAACCGGCAACTCTGCCGATGCGGCGCGCGTTCTCGACATTTACCTGAAATACAATGAAGGCGACGCGGATGCGTACATGCTCCTCGGCAGGACGCAATTTGCCGACGGCGAGTACGAAGAGACCATCCGCGTGATGAACCGCGTGATCGGCATCGACCGCAACCGGCGCGAGGCGTACCTCTATCGCTTCTATGCCAACATCGAACTTGGCAACGGCGAAGCCGCCGATGAAGATCTCGACCGGCTCCTCGTCTACTACCCCGACCTGTTCGATTTCAACATCGCCCTGACGCGCGCGCACTTGCTCCAGAAGCGCAACGGGAGCGCGTTGCAGGTCATCGAGAAAGCGGTGAGCCTCGCTGAAACAGATGAACAACGCGCCAGCGCGTATTTCTGGGCGGGCGCGGTATATGAAGAACGCGACGAGCTCGACAAAGCCGCCGAGTATTGGCAATTACTGTTGGATTTGCCCGAAGAGGCAACGACTGAAGAACAACGCGCAGTGGCGGAAGAACACCTGCGCGACATCCCCACATCGACTCCCGCCACCACCCCAACGCCCACGCGCACGCCGAGCCCCACAGCGACGAAGTGAAACATGACTAACCCCAAAACTAAAGAATTAGCTTGATTACCTTACCCTTTCAAAATCAGGACGCTGATTCACGCTGAAAGCGCAGATTTTTTCCTTTTGAATCAGCGTGAATCTGCGTCCCAAAACCATTGTGTAAGGTAACCGTAACTACTCAGGCATGTCGTTGCGAGGAGGCTCTTGCTCGCCTGCCCCGATGTTTTTCGGGGTCCTGACGAAGCAATCTCCCGTCGTTGGGGGACTGCTTCGGCAAAACCAAGAGCGCCTCGCAGCGACATGTTCCCAGGCTGAGTAGTTACAGGTAACCAGAGAATTAGCCATGGATTTACGGATTTTCGCGGATTTTGATATTCCTGTCCCGAATCGGGAAAGAATAAAGCCGACCAAGATGAAACTGGTCGGCTTTATTCGTGTAAATTTTTGAAACCTGTGGCTAAAGGCTTGTAAGATTATATTTGGGGTGGTTCATGCCTTTATTGGCGCCCCAAACCTTTTCCGATCCTCCTCGCACGGACATAACGCGCGCAGGTAATGCCAGTTGTAAATGCCGTAATCGTGACCATCCTCCCACACGAGGGTGAGCGCGTAGGAACCGGTGGCGACCACATTCGCCAGCCGCGTGGACGGGGATTCCGCCATTTTCAAAACGAACACATTAGGGTCAGGTTCCGGGCGCATGTTTTCATGTCCGCCACGGCACGAGGCGCACGGGCAAGCCGCGCGCAACAGGTCGAAGGGGTAGACGCTTGTGTGACCGTCATTCCACGTGATGGAGAGTTCCCTCTTTGTTTTGTTGGCAGTGATGCCGGTGGGGCGTTCAGACATGTTTTATTACTCCAAATCAATGTAGCAATCCGTAAGACAAGATTGATCCTGCCATTCGCTTGCTTTAATTCGTCGCGCGATCACAAAGTGAACTTTGCGCCACATCGCGGCACATGATTTACGGCGATGGAATATAACTCAAAAAGTCTGCCGCCGCCCAGCCGTTGCGCGTTTCATCGTATGGGGCGACGAGGAACCACCACACGTATCCATCCAAAACGACAGGACCATCCTGCACAAGGAAGACTTCGGAATCAAAGCCGAGGAATGCCAGCTCGCTGTTCAGCCCCGCCTCCGAGCGGATGCGAAGTCCCTCGCCGTCGGTGCCAGTGATCTGCGCATAGTTGCCGATGGCGACGCCGGTTGGGATGGGCGTGGGCGCGAAGGGGTCGATGGTTGGCGTGGGCGGCGCGTTGGAGGTGACTGTGGGGGCGGCGATCACGGTCAGGTTGGCGGGGGCAAACCCCACGTCGGAGGGTTGAAGCGGGGATGCGAATCCGATGGAGAGGATGGTGATGAGAAGCAACGCTCCCGCGACCAGTAGCGCGCCGAGAATCACCCGTCGGTTGAAGAGTTGGTATAGGTTCATTTGTTTTTCAACAATTCCATCCCGCGCGGCGGGACCAGCAATTTTAACGCGCCGTTCTTGATGTGGATGTTGACCTGTTGCGCGGAACCGCGCGGCTCGCCGTCGGTCTGGATCAAAAACGGCGACTCGCCTTCGATGCGCAACGAGCGGAAGGAGATCTTGCGCGCCATGTCGGAATTAATATGCCGACCGGTCATCATTTCATACGCATGGCGGAGCGCATCGCCGAGATGTTTGCCGCTGAACAACCACAAGTCGAGCAGGTTATCGTCGAGACAGGCATCGGGTGAAAGTTTCGAAAGCCCGCCGAGATAATGGCGTATGTTGGTGGCGACGGCGATGATGTATTGCCCTTCCACTTCCTGCCCGTCTGCCCATAGCCGCAATTTCACGCCGTTGTATTTCGCGGCTTGCATGAGTGTTTGCGCGGTGAATTCGGGAAAGGCAAAGAATTTTTCAAGGCGGATGCGCGGCTCGAGCGCGTGGATGGTGAGCGCATCCAGCCCGATGCCCGCCCACATCACGAACGAAGTGTCGTTACATACGCCCACATCGATGGCGTAACAGGGCGCCTGGGCAAGGATCTGCGCGTTGCGTTTCAACACCCAGAAATTCGTCAGTGTAAACGGACGCAAACCCAGCTCGATGCTCCACACATTCGCGGTTCCCGCCGGCAGGACCCCCAGCGCGGTATCCGAATCGATCAACCCGTTGACAACATTGCCGATCGTGCCATCGCCGCCGACGGCAAACACCGCGTCTTTTTTCTCGAGTGCGGCTTGTTTCGCCAACTCGACCGTGTGCGCTCCGCTTTTAGTTTCTGCGGCTTCGGCGCTCCACCCGGCCGATTCAAGCGTCTTCACCACCGAGTTGATGAACGGACTGACGGAGAATCTGCCCGCCGCCGGGTTATAGAGGATGACCGCGCTACGCATAAGAGGGATTATACCCGTTGGTTCATCGCACATTGCCAGGCGCGTGAGCGCCATCGTTTGTCGAGTGATTGCGTTGCGGTAATTTTAAAATTTTTCCGATAATACACAATAGACTCTATCCGAAATAAATGGGACGCTGATTCACGCTGAAAAACGCAGATTTTTCTTTCTTGAATCAGCGGCAATCAGCGTTTTCATCTATGTCCTTTGGAGTGAATCAAGAAACACTCTTATAACTTGCGCGGTTGGCGGGTAGCACAACTGCCCAGGTCATAATTCTCTACTACTTGACCCTATGGTTGTAGCAAAGTTGCTTGACCTAGCCATGTCATGTTGAGCGAAGCGAAACATCTCTACCATGCCTGAGACCCCTCGGTCGCTGAAAATCGCGCTCCTTCACATCGTCCCGATGTTCTTCGGGAGGGTGACATGGGCGGACTTTGCTACAGCCACGCATTTTACCCAATCGGCACTTGTGCAAATTGTTTTCTGGTTGTATGATGCACAGTATGGGAAAATCAATATCCCAACATATTAATCAAGGAGAAGAAGAATGAAAAAGATGTACCTGTTTCTTTCCATGGTGACCGTGTTCGCGCTCGCGCTTTCTGCCTGCGCGCCTGCCGCCCCGGTTGCCACTGAGCCGCCTGCTCCCACAGCGGTTCCGCCAACTGCCGTTCCGCCTACCGCTACTGAAGCGCCCCCCGCCGTTGGATCAGCAGAACACCCAATCAAGGTCTTGTTTGTCCCCTCGGTGGACGCAAACGTGATCGTCACCGGCGGTGAAGTGATGGCTGCGGCTTTGAAGGAGGCAACGGGACTCAACTTTGAAGTGGTTGTTCCTACCTCCTATGCCGCCACGATCGAAGAAATGTGCGCGTCGCCGACAGACACGATGGCGTTCATCCCTGCCTTCGGTTATGTGCTCGCCAACGACCTCTGTGGCGTGGATGTTGCCTTCAAGGCTGTGCGCCGCGGTTGGGGCGTGTACTGGACCATGATCGTGGTTGCTCGCGACAGCGACATCGATTCCATCGATGACCTGAACGGCAAGAAGTTCGCCTTCCCCGATGCCGGTTCCACCTCCGGTTACCTCGTTCCTTCCGTGATGCTGAAAGATGCGGGCGTAACGGTTGGCGAAGAACTCGAAGCCGGCGGTCATCCGCAGGCTGTCCGCGCTGTGTACACCGGTGAAGCAGATTTCGCCGCCGCGTTCTATAGCCCCTGGGCGGCTCCTGAAGGCGCGACCCCCTGGGCGATCGGCGACGATCCGGAAGTTCCCGTGGATGTGAACTCCTGCGCGCTCAACGAAGACAAGAGCAAACTGCTCTGCGAAGGCTACCGTGTTCTCGATGCCCGCGCCAACATCCGCGAAGAGTTCCCCGATGTGATCTCCAAGGTGCGCATCCTGATGCTTTCCCCGGAAATCCCGAATGACACCATGTCCTTTGGTCCCGAGTTCCCTGCCGATGTGCGCGCCCAGATCGAAACCGCGCTCCAGGCGTTTGCCGAATCAGAGGCATGGGGCGCATCGCTCGGTAGCGAAGACTTCTATGGCTGGTCTGGCATGCAACCCGCCGCCGATGCAGAATACGACTTCATCCGCAAGCTGGTTGTGGAGTCCGGCACCACGATCGAATCGCTCCGCTAAAGCTTTACATCATGAAGACATTCGAGCAGGGAATTTTCCCTGCTCGAATTGTCTTTATTAAAGGCTTTTTTCTTTTTATAATGGGGCAATGCAGGCTGGTATGTTCATTATCAAATCATAGATTGCGAGAACCCACCATGCTCCAAGTAAAGAACCTGACAAAGATATACGATGGGGGCGTTAAGGCGCTAAACAATGTGACCTTCGACGCGCCCAAAGGACAGTTTCTGGCGGTGATCGGCTTGAGCGGCTCGGGCAAATCCACGCTCTTGCGCTGTATCAACCGCCTGATCGATCCCACAGAAGGGCAAATTTTGTGGAATGGGGAGGATGTCACTGCCGCCAACCCGGAGGAGATGCGTCGCATCCGTCGCAAGATCGGCATGGTCTTTCAACATTTCAATCTGGTTCACCGCTCCAAAGTGTTGACCAATGTGCTGGCGGGGAGGCTCGGGTACGTTAACCCCGCGTGGAGTCTCCTGAACCGTTTTCCAAAAGAAGATATGACCAAGGCGCTCCAACAACTTGAGCGCGTCGGCATTGCGGATAAGGCAAACCAGCGCGCCGATGAATTGAGCGGCGGTCAACAACAACGCGTGGGGATCGCGCGCGCGCTCATGCAGGACCCCGAAATCATCCTCGCCGACGAACCGGTCGCCAGCCTCGACCCGGTCCTGGCGCACAGCATCATGAAGCATCTTGAGGAGATCAATAAAAAAGACGGCGTCACCGTGTTGTGCAGTCTGCACTTTCTCGATCTTGTCCATCGCTATGCCGATCGTGTGATCGCCTTGAATGAGGGAAAACTGGTGTTTGAAGGTTTGCCGAGCGAGATCGACGACAAGAAATTCAAAGATATTTACGGCCGCGACGCGGAAAGGGTGGGCTAAGCCATGAACGAACCCAATAAGAACGATAAAAAATCATCCCTTTGGAAGTCTTTGGGCACAGGGCTTGCCGTTCTGGCGGGCTTGATCGTTTATGCGTACGGCTTCCAGATCACCAAGATCGATCTTGAACAACTGCGCAGTGAACGACGCCAGGAAAGCCTCGTGCGTGTGACGCGCGCGCTGGCTCAGCCGGATATTTTTGAATACGAACAGGTGTCAGAAGCCTTCACTGCCCCCGTCTATGTGACCTGCCCGGCGGACGGCGGAATCGTCGAGGCGCCGGATACGTCGGGTCCGTACGTAACAGTCACCCCGTCGTGCGCGGAACCGGGGGAGATCGTCACCGTGGAGGGTTTTAAATTCGTCCCCAATTCCAGCGGGCCGGTTCGCTTTGTGCCGGGGAGCGACCCGACCAATGTGGTGGAACTGGGCAACGATACTGCCACCACCGACGCGGACGGAAGTTTTTCTGTCGGGATCAAACTGCCTAAACGCCCCAGCGACGAGGCGCAATTTATCCGCGTTACCATGCGGCGAAATGTGGGCACTCCGATGTTCACCCAAACCGCGCGTGAAACGTGGAATAAGATCATCGAGACGGTGTTCCTCGCGTTGCTGGCGACGACCCTCGGCACTATTCTTGCCATCCCTCTCAGTTTCATCGCCGCTCGTAATCTGATGAAATCGGTCAGAAGCCCGCTGGCGAGCATTGCATTATCGCTATTGGGCTGGCCCCTGGGGATTGCAATCGGTTATCTCTTGGTGAGTTGGGTTGGAAAACTGAGCGTTCCTTTTGCGGAGAATATTCCCGTCAACGTGCTTTTCGTCGCGCTGACCCCGATCCTTGCTTCCCTGGGGTTGCGCTGGTCGTTGCCCGAGGAAGAAACCTCCAAGCCGAGCAAAACCACCCAAACTTTGCGCCTGATCGTCTTGTTTGTTACGGTGCTGATTGCGTTTTACGGCTTGTTCCAACTTGCCAACCTGGCAATCAATGTGGGGTTGCTGGGAATTGCCGGGTTTGGCTCGCTGGCATTTTTAGGAAACTTCCTGTTCCAACTCGGCGACATCATCGCGATCACCACCCCCGTGCTTGGAGGTCTGGCGACCGGTAGCGCGTTGAGCAGTTTCCTGGGACGGACGGGTCAACGCGCCTCCGAAAAATTGGCGCCGGGCGCGATACGGCTCCTCAACATTCTATTTGCCACCCTCGCCGGCGCGACTCTGTTCGGGCTGTTTGGGCGGTTGGTTGAATGGCTGTACCAGATCGGTCAGCCGACTTATGTGCTATGGGGACCGCTCATTGTGGGAGGTTTGCTCGGGTTGGCGCTGGCGGTGACCACCAAACCCAAGGATACGCTTTCTACCGGCTTGGTCATCTACTATGTGACCCGCACGGTCCTCAACGGCTTGCGTTCGGTCGAGGCGTTGGTGATGGCGATCGTCTTCGTGATCGCGGTGGGCATTGGTCCCTTTGCCGGGGTGATGGCGCTCGGCTTGCATACCATCGTGAGCCTGGCGAAACTCTACTCTGAACAAGTGGAGAGCATCCAGCCCGGTCCGTTGGAGGCGATTCAAGCCACCGGCGCAAACCGCTTGCAGACCATTATCTATGCGGTCATCCCGCAGATCGTGCCGCCGTACATCTCCTACACCATGTATCGATGGGATATCAACGTGCGCATGTCCACCATCATCGGTTTCGTGGGCGGCGGCGGCATCGGCTTCCTGTTACAGCAGAACATCAACTTGTTGAACTATCGCGCCGCCAGCGCGCAAATGCTCGCCATCGCCATCGTGGTCGCCAGCATGGACTACATCTCCTCCGTGTTGCGCGAGAAATACGTCTAGCGCATTGAACGGATCACGCATATAAAAACCAAGCCCTCGCAATTCGCGGGGGCTTTTGGTTGAATTTGGGATGATATAATCTTTTCAATCATGGAATCCGGCGCGTTACTCAACAAACGCTATCAACTCCTCGAACAACTCGGCACGGGCGGCATGTCGAATGTGTTCCGCGCGCGCGACTTGATGCTCGAGCGCAACGTTGCCGTTAAAGTACTGCACGAGAAGTACTCCCAGGACCCGGCATTTCAAGAACGCTTCAAAATGGAAGCGCGCGCCGCGGCGAACCTTTCGCACCCCAACATCGTCACCGTGCACGACTTCGGCTTCGACTCCGGACAGTTATACATCGTCATGGAATACATCCCCGGCAAAGATTTGAAAACCATCCTCCGCCAACGGGGGCGTTTCAGCGTGGAGGAGGGGATCCCCATCATGGTGCAAGCCTGCGCTGGCATCGGCTATGCCCACCGCGCCGGGCTTGTCCACTGCGACATCAAGCCGCACAACATGATCCTCACCCCCGATAGCCGCCTCAAAGTCACAGACTTCGGAATCGCCCGCGCCCTCTCCACCATACAACCCGACGAACGCGCCGACGTGGTCTGGGGGTCGCCTCAATACTTTTCACCCGAACAAGCCGTTGGCGACGCGCCATCCCCCGCCTCCGATGTGTACTCGCTGGGTATTGTCTTGTACGAAATCCTGACCGGCGCCCTGCCGTTCAACGCCCCCACCAGCGACGAACTCGCCCGCATGCACCTTGAAGAACAACCCATCCCCATCAGCGAATACGTTCCAGACATTCCGCCCGCGCTCGAAGAGATCGTGATGAAAGTTTTATCGAAGGAACCGTCGGCTCGTTATCGCACCGCCGACCAACTCGGACGCGTCCTGCTCAAATTCGGGACTCAACGCGAATCGACCCCCGCGCCTGCCCTGGCATTGACTCCCGAAGCCGTTACGACCTACCAACAGCCCGAACCGATTCCAGCCTACGAGCCGGTTCAATCGACCCCTCGGCCTGCCTACCCACCCTCGACATCTCCCTCCTATGAGGCGGATTGGGCAACCATCGGGCTTGCCTTACTCGCGCTCATTTCTGTGGGCGGGTTGATCCCGTTTTGGATTTATATCTTCTTTTTATATAACCCGCGCTGATCCATTGACCACAGACAATTGACAATGGACAGTGAAAATGGTCTATGGTCAATCGTCTATCGTGGTTTAGCGCTGGGATGAAAAGCGCGCCCTCTAACGCGCAAAATTGCGAACAATGCCAAAACTCATCCTCGCCCCCTCCATCCTCTCCGCAGACTTCACCCGCCTCGGCGAAGGACTCGCCGCGTGCGAATCTGCCAACGCCGATTGGATTCACATTGATGTGATGGATGGTCGCTTCGTGCCGAACATCTCCATGGGACCGTTCATCGTCGAAGCCTGCAAACGCGCCACGAAACTTCCGCTCGATGTGCATCTGATGATCGAAAAACCTGAACGTCACATCGAAGCGTTTGCCAAAGCGGGCGCGAGCCATATCATCGTTCACATCGAGGCGTGTCCTCATATTCATCGCGCGCTTCAACACATCCAATCGCTGGGATGCAAAGCCGGCGTCGCCTTGAACCCAGGCACCCCCGTCGGCGCGATCGAAGCGGTGTTGGGCGATGCGGATCAAATTTTGGTGATGAGCGTCAACCCCGGTTACTCCGGTCAGAAGTTTATTCCATCCACTGTCGCAAAGGTGAAAGAAGTCCGCAAAAAATTGAACGCGTTGAAATCCTCCGCGCGCATCGAAGTGGACGGCGGCATAGACGTGGAGACTCTCCCGAAGATGAAAAAGGCCGGAGCAGATGTCTTCGTCGCCGCGACAGCCGTGTTCAAACACCCGAAAGGGACGAAGGCGGGGATCCAAAGTTTGCAAGCGAAATTACGCAGTACGTAGTACGCAGTACTTCGTATTGCGTACTGCGTATTGGCGCTTAAAACAAAAAATCACGGCAAATGCCGTGACTCTTGTTGCGGGGATAAATCCTTACGCGACCGACTTGCCCATCGCCTTGATGCACTTGGTGCATAACACCTTGCGAACCACGCGACCCTTTTCCATCACGATGGTCTTCTGGAGGTTGGGTTTGAACTTGCGGTTGGTGGCGCGCTGAGAGAACGAGCGACTGTGCCCGAAGGTGGTGGACTTTCCGCAGTTTGCACACTTAGCCATGACGTACTGTTTCCTTTCCTTGCTATAATTCCGATACATCTGCCCTGTTGAAGGCACGGCATTTTACCACGTGACTTAATGGCAGGCAAGCCATTTGCGATGCCGAACGTAAAAACCTTTTGCCACAGATTTCACGGATTTACACCGATCTTTGTTTTTCTGTGAGAATCCGTGTAATCCGTGTAATCCGTGGCTGAGGTTTTATTCCCACAATTTCACCAAAACTCAGGTTAAAATAGAAGCAGAGGTATCCATGGGCGAAGACACGACAACATTGGGAGGCATCCACGTCTCCCCGAACGCGGTAGCGACGATTGCCTGCCAAGCCACGCTCGAATCGTATGGTGTGGTGGGGCTGGCAGCGCGCAACCTCGCGGATGGGTTGATGAAGTCCATCACGCGCGACCCCTCGCGCGGTATCACAGTGAAATACAACGGCGAGGATATTGACATCGAGATCCACATCATCATCGAATACGGCACGCGCATCAGCAGTGTGGCGGAAAGCGTGGCAAACACGGTTCGCTTTCATGTGGAGAAGGCGCTCGGCTTGAAAGTGAATTCGGTCAACGTCCACGTGGCGGGACTGCGCGTGAGCAACACCGACTAAAGAGGAAAAGCAGTCCGCTAATCCACACTACTCTTCGCGAATTGAAAAACATTCGCGTGGATTTGCGAAGATCGGCGGGCAAACAGGAGAATCGTTTATGGCTGTGGATACTGAGCGCGTCGAACAATTGCGTAAAAAAACCATCAATGGACAATCCATGAAGCGGCTGGTGGAGGCCGGCATGATCTGGCTGCGCGTCAACCAGCAGACCGTCAACGCGTTGAATGTGTTCCCCGTGCCAGACGGCGACACCGGCACGAACATGACTCTCACCATGCAATCCGCTTGGAACGAGATCAAAGATTCGAGTCACCGCAAAGTCAGCGAGATGGCGGCGGGGGTGGCAAAAGGCGCGTTGATGGGCGCGCGCGGCAATTCGGGAGTCATCCTTTCGCAAATTTGGCGCGGGTTTGCGCGCGCGGTGCATGAGCGCGAAACATTGGACGGCGAGTCGCTTGCCAAAGGATTCGCCGAAGCGCGCGACACGGCATACAAAGGCGTGGTCAAGCCGGTGGAGGGGACGATTCTCACCGTCATACGCGGAGTGGCTGACGCAACGGAAGCCGCCCTCCAGTCCACGAGTGACGCGATCTCCATCCTTGAAGTGGCGGTGAGAGCGGCGGACGAAGCCGTCCAGCGGACTCCCGATCTCCTGCCTCTTCTTAAACAAGCCGGCGTCGTTGATTCAGGCGGCAAAGGTTTGTTTTTTATTTTGGAGGGAATGTTGCGCCATGTCTACGGCGAGTCGCTCGAAGCGCCGTTGATGAGCGTGCAGCCGATCTCGGCGATGAACTTGCAGGGCGCGCTCGATGAAGTGGAAGAGGGACAAGATTACGAAGTGGTTGTGGATTTTATGCCGCCCACGAATTTCGATTTGCAAAAATTTTACGGGCGGCTCGAAGAGATGGGCACGTCCATTCAAGTGGGCGAAGGCGAGGGCATGTATCGTATGCACATTCACGTGCCGCTCGAAAAAAGATATGAACCCATTGATTACATCATGGGGCTTGGCACGATCACAAAAGTGGCGATGGAAAATTTGCTCGCGCAAATGGACGACATTCAAAAAAGTAAAACCAGCGCTATCTCGTTTGCCAAAGTGGAACCGGGTCAGATCGCGGTGGTGGTTGTTTCGCCGGGCGACGGTTTGAGCCGCATCTTCGCCAGCCTCGGCGCGGCGGCGGTCGTCAAAGGCGGGCAGACGATGAACCCCTCCACGCAGGATATTTTGAAATCGTTCGAAGACCTGCCCACCGACAAAGTCATCATTTTGCCCAACAACAAAAATATCGTCATGGCGGCGAATCAGGCAAAGGAGGTGACGGTGAAACAGGTCGCGGTGGTGCCGACGCGTTCCGTTCCGCAGGGACTCACGGCGATGCTCTCGCTTCAACCCGACGGGGAGGTTGATTCGGTCGCGGAGAAAATGATCAAAGCCCTCGCCGCCGTCAAGACCGGCGACATCACCGTCGCCGTCCGCAATGTGGAGATTGACGGCGTGAACGTGAAAGAGGGTCAGGTGATCGCGTTGCTTGACGGCAAACTGGTCGCTTCGTCAAACTCGGTCGAAGAAGCCGTCGCGCTCTTCCTCGAAAAGGCGAACGCGGCGGAGCATGAACTCATCACATTTTATTCCGGACAGGATCTGCCTCGCGCCGAAGCCAACCGCATCGCGGATGTGATGCGCGGAAAATATAGCGAACAAGACATCGAAGTGCAAGAGGGCGGGCAGGAGCATTATCAATTTATTATTTCGGTAGAATGATGTTTACCGCCAAGAGAGCGAAGACCTCAGCCACAGATTTCACGGATTTTCACTGATTAAAAATAATCCGTGTGAATTCGTGAAATCAGTGGCAAAGAATTTCTTCAAGCGCATCAGCATCTCACCCAAAATAGATAGTCCACTTTAAATGCCATCCACTCCCAACTTTCAAAAATACAACATCGCTGTCGTCGTTCCCTGCTACCGCGTGGAGAGGGAGATTCAATCGGTGTTGCATGGGATTCCAAAATACATCAAGCACATCATCGTCGTGGATGACGCCTCGCCCGATTCAACTTCTGCTGTCGTCGCGGCAGCCGCAAAAAAAGACAAACGCATCACGCTGATTCGCCATGAATCGAATCAAGGCGTGGGCGGCGCGATGGTGACGGGGTTTCGCAAAGCCCTCGAACTCGGCGCGCGGATCGTCGTCAAAGTGGATGGCGACGGGCAGATGGACACATCACACATGCCCGAAATGATCGCGCCGTTGATCCATAGTCAGGCAGATTACACAAAGGGGAATCGCTTCCGCGATTTTCAGTCTCTGCAACAAATGCCGCTCATCCGCCGTATCGGGAACATGGGGCTGGGTTTTCTCTCCAAAGCCGCAACGGGCTATTGGAATCTCTTCGACCCAACCAATGGATTCGTCGCCATCCGTTCCGATGTTTTGTCACAACTGCCGTTGAAGCGGATTGACAAAAGTTATTATTTTGAAACTTCGATGCTGGCGAATCTGTACCTGCTCGGCGCGGTGGTGAAGGATGTTCCCATGCCCGCGCGTTACCGCAGCGAGGTTTCGAACATGCTCATCCATCGCATCCTGTTTCAATTTCCGCCGAGGTTATTCCGCACCCTCGTCAAGCGCATCGTTCTCAAGAACTTCATTTACGATTTCACAATGGGAAGCGTTTACGTTCTGGTCGGGACCCCGTTATTTCTTTTTGGTTTGATCTTCGGCATCGTCAAATGGATTCAATACGCGAGTCTCAACATCCCCGCGCCTACCGGGACGGTGATGCTCCCGACGCTTTCGGTCCTGCTGGGGATTCAGTTATTGCTCGCGGCAATCGAGAACGACCTGCGCTCCGTGCCGAAAGAGCCGTTGTCGCCCCCGCTGGCGTAGCCGATGTTCTCTAACGCTGGCAGTTTGCGCTACAGCCGCAGATTTTCTTTCTTTATGAATCGGCGAATTTAGTTCTTTTCTCCGATTACCTTACACAAGCCTTTTTGGACGCTGAAAAACGCTGATTTCGCTGATTCAAAAAGAAAAATCTGCGTTTTCAGCGTGAATCAGCGTCCCGATTTTGAAAGTGTAAGGTAATCAATTCTTTTCTTTCAATATCTTCTCCAGCGCGTCCTTGAAAACTTCATACGGCTGCGCGCCGACAATCGCGTAACGGTCGTTGATCACATACGTCGGCACGCCTGTCACGCCGATCTGATACGCCCAGCGCACTTTATCCGCCACGTCCGCCGTGTATTTTTCGCTTTCCACCTCGCGCTGCATTTCGTCCGCGTTCAAGCCTGCTTCCTCTGCCGCCGAGCGAAGCGTTTCCCATTGACTCGGGTCACATCCCTCCGCATACACTTTGCGAAAAATAATTTTGTGAAACTCGCTTCCCGCGCCATGCGCGCGCGCATATTCCGTCGCTTCGTGGGCGAGGCGCGTGTTGTAGACCCGGTCCGTCGAGCGGAATGGCATCCCATACATCCCAGCGATGGAAGCCAGCCGCTCCTCCGAACCGTTGGCGCGGGCGCGCGTCACATGTTCGGGCAGTTCTCTTCCTTCAGGCGGCGTATCGAAATACAAATAGAACGGACGCCACTCCACGTCCACTTGGTATTCTTCTTTCAACCTCTCGACCACACCCTGGCCGACATAGCACCACGGTCAGATGTAATCGGAGAAGATGGTCAGTTTGAAATCCATGTTTACCTTTCTGGTTTAATCCAACGCATAGACTTGTCTCCCGCCGCATATCTTACTTTGACGAAGCCTCGCATCGCCGCGTTGAACATGGCGGGGTAAAATACAACGACTATGGACGCAGGCTATTGACGATGATTCACTGTCCATCGTCCATCGTCCATCGTCCATCGTCCATCGTCCATCGTCCATCGTCCATTGTCAAAAGGATTGCCCATGAAAAACTTCGATCCCAAATACAACGACCTTCCCAAAACTGAAATCCACATCCACCTCGAAGGCGCGATCCGCACGCAGACGATCATTGATGTTGCCAAAGAACATAACCTGAAACTTCCCTCGTATCAAGCGGACGAGTTGGACAGGCATGTCAAAGTCTACGATCAACTGCGCGATTTGGAAACCGTGTTGAAGGCGTTCGGAATTTTTCAGAACAGCATCGCCTCGCCAAAAGTCGTCGAGCGGATCGCGTGGGAGTTGTTCGAAGATTCTGCCAAGCAAAATATCAAACTCTTTGAAGTTCGCTTCTCACCCGATTGGGCGTTCAGCGGACACAACGTAGATTGGGACGCCTGCCTCGAAGGATTGCTCCGCGCCAAAGCCCGCGCCGAAAATGAATTCGACATGGCGATCTGCTACATCGCCATCACCTCGCGGAGTTTGGGACCCGCATCCTGCGTCAAAACTGTGGACTGGGCGATTCGACACAGGCAACACATCCCCGCCATTGACCTCGCCGACAGCGAACGGGATTTTCCTCTGCGTGATTTCGTCCCCTCGATTATGAAAGCCAAAGACGCAGGCTTGAAAGTGACCATCCACACAGGCGAAGATTCGCCCGCGTCGTTCGTCAAAGAGACGATTGAACTCGCCAGCCCTGACCGAATCGGACATGGAATCCATGCGATTGAAGATATGCAGGTTGTAGAACTCATCAAAGAACGCGGCATCACGCTCGAGGTCAACCCGTGGAGCAATTATCTGACCAATTCGGTTCGAACTATCGAAGAACATCCGCTCAAGAAATTATTTGATCTGGGCGTGAAGGTGACGATCAACTCCGACGACCCCGAAGTGTTGGAAACGAACCTCAACAACGAATACCGCATCGCGCATGAAGTTCTCGGCATGAGCATGGACGATATAGCCGTGTGTAATCGCAATGCGTATGAAGCGTCGTTTATTCCAGATATTGAGAAGAAGAGAGTGTGGGAGAGACACTTCCAATAAGTTTTGTTGTATGACCGTGGACAATAGGCTGTAGACCGTCATCCATGGTCTATCGTCTATGGTCAATCATAATAAGCAATATCAAGGATCATAACCCATGCGTGTCCGCTTCCCCGTCACTGTGCATTTATTTTTCTTTCGTGAGAATCAAGTCTTGCTCTTGCGCCGATTCAACACGGGGTTTCGGGACGGCGAATACAGCGTCCCTGCGGGGCATTTGGAGGGTGGCGAAACTGTCATGGAAGCCGCGGCGCGCGAAGGGGAGGAGGAAGCGGGTGTCAAAATCCAGTTAAGCGACATGACATTTTCCACTGTCATGCACCGCATCGAGGATGACGAGCGAGTTGATTTCTTTGTCGTGGTCAATCAATGGGAGGGCGAGCCGTTCAATGCCGAGCCCGATAAATGCGATGAGCTGCGCTGGGTGGATGTGAACGCCTTGCCGATGAACATCATCCCCTACGTGAAGCAGGCGCTGGCGAATCATCAAAGAGGGATTCCGTTCGACGAATACAAACTATAGCTTAAGCGTCATCCCTGCGGCGGCGATGGTGGATGCCCTTGTTTTTGTACATCTCATCGTCGGCAAGGCTGATGAATTTCAACAACGAGAATCCCGGCGCGCTCGTGGACGCGCCGATTGACACGCTTAGTTCGGGCTCGCGATAATACTTGTTGTTCATCGCCATCAGCGATTCCACGCGCTCGACCATGTCCTTTGCCGCCTGTTCGTTGGCGCCCGGCATGATGAGGATGAACTCGTCGCCGCCGATGCGCGCGGGGATCGTCCCGTTTTCGATGCTGGCTTTCAACACCTCGGCTGTGCGGCGGATCAATTTATCCCCGGCGCTGTGACCGAACGAATCGTTTGCCAGTTTCAGCCCGTTCAAATCTACAATGATGAAACTGATCGGATCTTTGCGGCTCGCTTCGAGGTCTTGCAGGGTCTCCTCGAAAAACGCGCGGTTGTACAAGCCGGTCATCACATCGTGCGTGCCGAGGTAGCGCAGGTATTCCTCCGCTTTCTTGCGCGCGGTCACATCCTGCAACGCCACCAGCACCCAATCGAAATCGTTTTCGTGCCCGGGCATCAACGTCCAATGCAGATGCACGTTCACGGATTCACCCGTCAATGAATAATTGATCCCCTCGCGCTCGTAGTACGTTTTTCCTTCCCACATATCCACGAGTTCGTTTTTGAAATGTTCGCCCATGCTGTCGCGGAAAATTTTTCCAAGATTGGCAAGTAATGAGTCTTTGTCCATCGCCTCGAACAGGCTGAGCGTTTTGCGGTTCACGTCGAGGACGCGGATCATGCCCATGAAGCGGCGCACAGACTGAGTGTCCGAACTGAGATGCGTTCGCAGGTCCGTCACGCCTTGCGCGCGCAACGAGTCGAATTCCTTTTTGATCGCCGAATAGTCTTCCTCCCACAGCGAGATCGGCGCGTACTCGAACAAATTACGGAACCGTTTTTCAGCCTGTTTCAACGCGGTGATATTTTCGATCGCCACCAGCACACATTCCCACGTGGATTCACACTCGGGCAAAATGCGCCAATGCAAACGGATGTCGAGCGCTTCGCCATCCAGACGATAGTTGACTCCGTCCCCCGACCAGTTGAACTCGCCGTTCCACAACGCCGTCAACTCCGAACGCCAGTGCGCGCGCATCTCGTCGCGGAACATTTTGTCGAGATTGGCGAGCAACTCCTTTTCAGTTTTTGCGCCGAATAGATTCAACGTTTCGCGGTTGACGTGAGTTACTTTTATCAGCCTAAGAGTTTTATCAATTTCTTCAGGATGTTCATTGAGAAACGTATCCAAATTTGCGACCCCGCTCGCGCGCAACTTGTCGAGGAAACTTTTTATCCCGCTGTAATCCTGTTCCCATAACGAAATGGGAGCGTATTCAAAGAGACTTTCAAAATGATCCCCAGCCTTTGTCTTTGGCATGGCGCATCTCCTTCTGTTGAATTGATTATACAGCCGACATTGATTTCACTTGTCGACAATTCTGAAAGACGATAAGATTTCGACATGGGCTTTTTACTTTTAGAAGGCGGATCGGAATTCGGCGGGCGGATGCGCGATCCTGATGTACGCGCGCTTGAACTCGCCGGCGGATTCAACTCCCCGCTTCGCATCGTCCCTGCGGCTGCCGCGCCGGACCGCAACCACGTCCACGCTGGAGGCTTTGGCGTCCGCTGGTTCGAGTCCCTCGGCGCGACGGATGTTGCATCCCTACCGTTGATTGACAAAGCCAGCGCGAACGATGAAGCGATAGCAAAATCTTTGCGCGAAGCAAAGTTGATCTACCTGCTCGGCGGCTTCACTCATTATCTTGGTCAAACGCTGAAAGATAGTTTGGCGTGGAAGGCTTGCGTCGAAGCGTTTGAAAACGGCGCGGTGATCGCGGGCTCCAGCGCGGGCGCGATGGTGATGTGCGAGTTTTATTATGATCCGCATGAAGGGAAAATCCACGAGGGATTGAATCTGGTAAACAATTCGCTCGTCCTGCCGCATCACAACACGTTTGGCAAAAATTGGGCGCCCTCGCTCTTGAAACAGATTCCCAATGTCAACTTGCTCGGCATTGACGAGCAAACCGGCATGTTGAACGACGGCGACAACGGGATGTGGAACGTCTACGGCGCGGGGGACGTGACGTTGTATCGCGAGGATCGCGTGGAATCGTATGAGGCGGGAAAAATATTTTCGGTTTAGAATTCACAACGTAACGCGACATTTATGTCGCTCTACGCCGAATCAAAATCATTGAAAAAGGCGACATGAATGTCGCCTTACGGATAAAGGATATGTTCGATCTCTCCTCAGCGCGTTTTGCATTTCTCGATTTGGAAACAACGGGACTCTCTCCATGGTTTGGCGACCGCGTGTGTGAGGTGGGAATTGTCGTCACGGAGGGGAAGCGCATCAAGCAACAGTATCAACAATTGGTGAATCCTGAACGTCCGCTTTCGGTGGGGGCGGCTAGCACGAACGGACTCACGGATGACGAGTTATCGTCGGCGCCGCGCTTCGCTGAGGCGGCTGAATCAGTTATCAATCTGGTGAATGAAGCGGTGGTCGTCTGTCACAACGCGAAGTTCGATCTGCAATTCCTCGATAGCGAGTTCAAGCGGCTCGGGCGCGATATCCAGATCCCGAATTTGATAGACACGTTGATGCTGGCGCGGCAGTATTATGAAATGCCGTCGTATAGTTTGGGATTCATCGCCGAGTCGTTCCATCTGCCGATGACGGTGAAGCATCGCGCGTTGGACGGCGCGTTGGCGGCGCGTGGAATCTTCTTTGCGATGATGGAACAGATGAAAGAGTTCAACAAACCGCTCGATGAATTTATCGGCATTTACAACTCGCCCGCGTGGCCCAACGAGGGCATCGAACTGCCGACCGAACTCGGCGAGGCGATCTATAGCAACAAGCGCATGTTTATAAAATATGTGAACGGCGACGGCGAGCAGACCGAACGGTGGATCACGCCCAAACAGGTGATGGGCTTGAAAGATTCTGTTTATTTGATCGCGTACTGCCATCTACGGAACGAAGAGCGGAGTTTTCGATTGGATCGGATTACGGAAGTTCGACTCGAGGCATGAACGGAGCGTGTGTGAAATGATCATGTCGTATGAAAGTATTGAATCACGCCGTCATTTTCGCGCCCCTTGACGGATTCGTAAATCAGCCTATAATCGGGCGAAATCACGAACCTATGAACACACTTTTGTCCCTCTCCCTTATTGCGATCCTTATTGTAGTCCTCATTATTGAAGGACGTTTTTCGGTTAGGATGGCAACGGTGAGAGTGAAGTAAATCTCAAAGCAAACGCAAAGAGCCGCCCTAACCACGGGCGGCTTTTTTGTTATCTGTAATCAGACCATTGACGATAGACCATAGACCATAAAGCGTCATCCATCATCCATCGTCTATCGTCAATGGTCAATCGTCAACAAGGAGACCTATGCGTTCCGACACAGTCAAAAAAGGATTTGATAAAGCCCCGCATCGCGCGTTGTTACGCGCCACGGGTTTGCAGGATGACGATTTCAAAAAGCCGTTCGTTGCCATCGTCAACTCGTATGTGGATATTGTGCCAGGGCATGTGCATTTGCAAGACTTCGGTAAACTGGTGAAGGATGCAGTCCGCGCGGCGGGTGGTGTGCCGTTTGAGTTCAACACTATCGGCGTGGACGACGGTATCGCGATGGGTCACATGGGGATGAAGTACTCGCTTCCTTCGCGCGAACTGATTGCTGACTGCGTTGAGACCATGATCGAGGCACACAGATTCGACGCCATGGTGTGCATCCCCAACTGCGACAAGATCGTGCCTGGCATGTTGCTTGGCGCAATGCGAGTCAACATCCCGACTATATTTGTATCAGGCGGCGCGATGAAAGCGGGGATGACTCCCGAAGGCGAGACGATAGATTTGATTTCTGTCTTTGAAGGCGTGGGCGCATTTTCGGCGGGAAAGATTGATGAAAAGCGATTATCTATTTTGGAAAAATTTGCCTGTCCATCGTGCGGATCGTGCTCGGGGATGTTCACTGCTAACTCGATGAACTGTTTGATGGAAGTGTTAGGCTTGGCGTTGCCTTATAACGGCTCTGCCTTGGCGAAGACTCCCGAACGTGAAGCGTTAGCCAAACAAGCCGCCGCGCAAGTGATGACATTGATCGAGCGCGATATCAAACCACGAGACATTGTCACCGCCGAAGCGATTGACGACGCGTTTGCATTGGACATGGCGATGGGCGGCTCGTCGAACACGGTGTTGCATACGCTGGCATTGGCGAACGAAGCGGGCGTGGATTATCCGTTGGAGCGAATCAACGCGGTGGCGGATAAAGTTCCGCACATCTGCAAGGTGAGTCCAGCGGGTAAGTGGCACATGGAAGATGTGCATCGCGCGGGCGGAATCCCTGCGATATTGAACGAAATCCAATGGGGGACGGGCATGTTGCATTTTGATCGGTTGACGGTAACAGGCAAAACGTTAGGCGAGTCGATTCAAGGCAAAGATATTCAGGATGAAGAAGTGATTCGACGTTATGACAACGCCCATTCCAAGCGCGGAGGGTTGGCGATTCTGTTTGGCAACCTTGCTCCGAAGGGCGCGGTTGTGAAAGTGGGCGGCGTGAGCGAGGCGATGATGAAGTTTGAGGGTCCCGCCGTGATTTTTGAATCGCAAGAAGAAGCCATGGCTGGGATTTTGGCGGGCAAAGTCAAAGCGGGAGATTGTGTTGTGATTCGTTATGAAGGTCCAAAGGGCGGACCTGGGATGCAGGAGATGTTGTCGCCCACGTCCGCGATCATGGGGATGGGACTTGGCGATAAGGTGGCGTTGATCACCGATGGACGATTCAGCGGCGGGACGCGCGGCGCGTGTATTGGTCATGTGTCGCCAGAAGCGGCGGCAGGCGGTCCGATCGCGGCGTTGAAGGCTGGGGATGTGATCCAAATTGATTTGGCGGCGCGCAGTCTCCACGTCCGATTGAACGAAGCGGAGATTGAGAGTCGGCTGGAGGCGTTGCCCAAGTTTAAATCCAAAACGACATCAAAGTGGTTGAAGCGATATTCGCATTTTGTCACGAGTGCGGATACGGGCGCGGTACTACAAATCTAATGTCGTTGCGAGGAGGGCTTTAGCCCGACGAAGCAATCTCCTCGCATAGTTGGAGATTGCTTCGGGCGAAGAGCAAGATCGCCCTCGCAACGACATAAAAAAGGAGCAGAGATGAAATTAAAAGGCGCAGAAATTGTTTGGGAATGTTTGACCCGCGAAGGCGTGGAGGTTGTGTTCGGCTACCCTGGCGGCGCGAACATGCCGATCTATGATGCGATGTTGAATTATCCCGTGCATCATGTGTTGGTGCGGCATGAGCAGGGCGCGGCGCACATGGCGGATGGATACGCTCGCGCGTCGGGGAAGGTTGGTGTGGCGATGGCGACCTCGGGTCCAGGGGCGACGAATCTCGTGACGGGCATTTGTACCGCGATGATGGATTCCGTGCCGACGGTTTTCATCACGGGTCAGGTGGCGGCGCATTTGATCGGTGGCGATGCGTTTCAAGAAACCGATGTGACGGGTATCACGTTGCCCATTACGAAACATAATTATTTGGTCACGCGCGCGGACCAAATCGCCGAAACGATTCGCGAAGCGTTTTATATCGCGCGCAGTGGGCGACCAGGTCCCGTGTTGATTGATATTTGCAAGAACGCGCAAATCGAATCGTGCGAGTTTGTTTTTCCTGAGGATGTGAAGTTGCCAGGCTATCAGCCTGTGTTGCGTTCGCCGAAAAATTTAGTAGACCAAGCCGTTGAATTAATTGAACGCGCAAAGAAGCCGATTATTTTATGCGGGCATGGCGTGTTGATGTCGAAAGCCGAGGAGGAGTTGATGCAGTTCGCGGTCAAGACTCAAACTCCAGTGGCGAGCACGTTGCTGGGCTTGGGCGCGTTCCCTGCTTCAAATGAATTGAGTTTAGGCATGATGGGAATGCACGGCGAAGTGCATACGAACATGGCGATCCAAAATTCGGACCTGATCCTTGCCTTCGGGATGCGCTTCGATGACCGCGTGACTGGCACGTTGAAAACGTACGCGCCGCGCGCCAAAAAAATCCACATTGAAATTGACCCTTCGGAAGTGCACAAAAATGTTTTTGTAGATGTGCCTTTGGTAGGCGACTTGAAAACCGTGTTAACCGATTTAATCCCGCTGGTGGATGAATATGACCACGATGAATGGAAACAGGAAATCAACGGTTGGAAAGCCGAAGCCGATGCGCGCAGTATTATGAATTGGGAAGACGACGGCAAATTACACGCGGCGCACATGATCGCCGATATTTGGAAAGCAACGGATGGGAACGCGATTGTCACAACGGATGTCGGTCAACATCAGATGTGGGCGGCGCAATATTATTTTCTGGATAAACCGAATCGCTGGCTGACTTCGGGCGGCGCGGGGACGATGGGCTTTGGTCTCCCCTCGGCAATCGGCGCGTGGTTCGCGGCGAAGGATCAGGAAATTTGGGCAATCGCGGGCGACGGCGGATTCCAAATGACCGCCGCAGAGTTAACGACTGCCGTGCAGGAAGGCGCGAATGTCAAAGTGGCGATTATGAACAATCAATACTTGGGCATGGTGCGTCAGTGGCAGGAATTTTTCTTTGACAAACGCTATTCGGCGGTGAACATGCTCACGCCTGATTTTGTCAAACTGGCAGAGGCGCACGGAGTCCCTGCGAAGCGAGTGACCAAGCCTGAGGAAGTGCAAGAAGCGATTGAATGGGCGCGGAAGACTCAAGGTCCAGTGGTGCTTGAATTCCGCGTCGAACAGGAAGAAGCGGTCTATCCGATGGTTCCCGCTGGCGCGGCGTTGGATGAGATGATACAGAGACCAGTACGCTAATGTCGTTGCGAGGGCGATAGCCCGAAGCAATCTCCTCGCAACAGAAAAATTTTTGGACACGGGAGACTGCTTCGACAAAGAGCAAGAGCGTCTCGCTGCGACATGTGAAATGAGGAGATTGCTTCGGGCATAGAGCAAGAGCGCCCTCGCAATGACATATAGGAGAACTATGAACTACACATTTATTGCTTTGGCAGAAAATAAACCTGGCGTTTTGAATCGGGTGACGTCGTTGTTTCGGCGGCGGAATTTCAATATCGTGTCGCTCAACGCGGGGACGACGGAGAACCCCGAAGTGTCGCGCATGACGATCGTTGTGGAATGCCCGAACGGGGATGTTGACGCGCATCGCATCGAGGCGAATTTGTATAAGTTGGTCAACGTGATTGACGTGCAAGATGTGACGCTTCACTCTACCGTGACGCGCGATCTGGCGCTGATCAAAGTGCGAGTCGCTCCCGAACGCCGCGCCGAAGTCAACGGGCTTGCTGAGATCTTCCGCGCGCGCATCGTGGACGTGGCGGTTGATTCGGTCGTAGTCGAAATCACTGGCACGGAGGACAAGATCGAAGGCTTGATCGAGTTGCTGCGCCCGATTGGAATCGTGGAGATGGTCCGCACGGGGCAAGTCTCGATGACGCGCGGAGTCAATGATGGCGTGCGGCGCGTGAACGGGAATCAATTTGAGAATGTGATGAGCATGGCGGAGATGACGCCGTGAAGGAAGTAGACACGGAGACAGGTAAACACGGAAACACGTAGACATGGATGCGAGTTACGAGATACGAGTTACACCTGTGTACTTGTTTACTTGTGTACCTGTTTACCGATTTGCACAATACATAAATCAGGAGATCAACTACCAATGGCAAAAATAAATTTTGGCGGCACGGAAGAGGAAGTGGTAACGCGCGATGAGTTTCCGCTCGATAAGGCGCGTGAGGTGTTGAAGGATGACGTGGTGGCGGTGCTTGGCTATGGCGTGCAGGGACCCGCGCAGGCGATGAACATGCGCGACAATGGAATCAACGTGATCGTCGGGCAACGGGCTGGCACGAAGAATTGGGACAAGGCAATCGCGGACGGCTGGGTTCCAGGCGAGACATTATTTTCTGTGGAAGAAGCCGCTGAAAAAGGGACAGTCATTCAATATTTGTTATCGGATGCTGGTCAACGCTCGCAGTGGTCGAAGATCGTGGAATGTTTGAACGAAGGCGACATGCTGTATTTCTCGCATGGATTTTCTGTCACGTTCAAAGATGACACGGGAGTCATCCCTCCGCCGCATGTGGACGTGGCGCTCGTCGCGCCGAAGGGATCGGGTCGCAGTGTGCGGACGAATTTTTTGGATGGCTCAGGAATCAACGCCAGTTTTGCAGTCCACCAAGATGCGACAGGCAATGCCAAAGAACGGACGATTGCATTGGGCATCGCCATCGGCGCGGGATATTTGTTCCCAACCACGTTTAAGAATGAAGTGTATTCCGATCTCACGGGCGAGCGCGGCGTGTTGATGGGCGCGTTGGCGGGCGTGATGGAAGCGCAATACAACGAACTCCGCAAGAACGGACATTCCCCGTCCGAGGCGTTCAATGAGACGGTGGAAGAGTTGACGCAATCGTTGATTCGACTCGTCGGTCAGAACGGCATGGATTGGATGTACGCCAACTGCTCCACCACCGCTCAACGCGGCGCATTGGATTGGAAAAACAAATTCCGCGACGCGGTCGCGCCTGTGTTTAGTGATTTGTATAAAAGCGTTACATCAGGTGATGAAGCGCGCATCACGTTGGAGGCAAATAGCAAACCCGATTATCGTGAGACGTTGGATAAAGAACTTGCCGCGATTCGTGATTCAGAAATGTGGCAGACGGGCGCGGCGGTGAGGTCGTTGAGACCTGAGAATTGGGGAAAGTAGACAGGGAAACAGGTACACAGGTAGACACGTTGCGAGTTACGCGATACGTGTTACGAGTTCCGTGTGTACTTGTCTACTTGTTTACGTGTTTACTCCGACATTGAAAGGAAAAAGACATGACAAACAATAACTATGTTCGTATCTTCGACACCACTCTCCGCGATGGCGAGCAATCTCCAGGCGCGACGATGACCTCCGCTGAAAAGTTGGAGGTGGCGCGGTCGCTGGCGATGATGGGTGTGGATATTATCGAAGCGGGGTTCCCTGCCGCGTCGCCCGACGACTTGGAAGCCGTCAGACGGATAGCGGTTGAAGTGGGCAACCCAGCCTCAAGTCAGGAAGAGACGCGGGTTCCCGTTATCGCGGGATTGGCGCGGGCGAATAAATCCGATATTGATAAAGCGTGGGAGGCGGTGCAGTCTGCTAAACATCCGCGCATTCATACGTTTTTGGCGACGTCGCCGATTCACATGAAGCACAAATTGAAGATGGATCCCGAAGAAGTTGTGCAACGCGTTTCTGAAATGGTGGCGTATGCAAAAACATTTTGTGATGATGTTGAATTTTCGCCCGAAGATGCGGGGCGGTCTGACCCAGAATTTTTGTATGTCGTGTTGGGCGAGGCGATTAAATCTGGCGCGACGACGTTGAATATTCCCGACACGGTCGGGTACACAACGCCCGAAGAATTTTATACATTGATTGACGGCATCATCAAGCACACGCCAGGGATGCACGACGGCATTACGATCTCTGTGCATTGCCACGATGATTTGGGAATGGCGACCGCCAACACGCTGGCTGGGATTCGCGCGGGCGCGAGGCAAGCCGAAGTGACGATGAACGGGATCGGCGAGCGCGCGGGCAATACGTCGCTGGAAGAAGTTGTGATGGCGTTGAAGACTCGTCATCCTGTTTTTAATTTGGAAACGGGCATTCAAACAAAACAAATTTCGCGCGTCAGCAAATTGGTCAGCAATTACACGGGCATTGTCGTGCAACCGAATAAAGCGATTGTCGGCGCGAACGCGTTCGCGCATGAAGCGGGCATTCATCAGGATGGAATGTTGAAACACCAGACAACATACGAGATCATGCGACCCGAAGACGTAGGAGTGAATCAAACGAAGTTGGTGCTGGGAAAACATTCGGGTCGTCATGCGCTTCGCACGCGGCTTGCCGAGTTGGGTCATTCGTTGGATGAAGTGGAACTCGATAAAGCCTTTGCGCGCTTCAAAGAATTGGCAGACAGAAAGAAAGTGATTGTAGATGCCGACTTGGAAGCAGTGATCGCCGATGAGTTTTATCGTCCGCGCGATGTATATTTGCTCAACGATATGCAAGTCACTTGTGGCACGATGGGAATGCCGACTGCAACGGTTCGCCTGCGCGGACCCGATGGAGTCGTTCACACGCAAGCCTCTGTCGGCACGGGTCCAGTGGATGCAGTGTACAAAGCCGTCAACGCGATTGTCAATGTGCCATGCGAATTGCTTGAGTTCAACGTTCACGCCATCACCGAAGGCATTGACGCGCTCGGCGAGGTGACTGTCCGCATTCAAGGCGCGAACGGTCACACCTCAATGGACGCGCAAAGCGAGGCGCATTATCCGCGCGTCTATGGCGGTCACGGCGCGGATACCGACATCATCGTCGCCAGCGCGAAGGCGTATATCAATGCGGTCAATAAACTCATCATCGCGCAGACGGAATCGCATGAACGTGTGGTGAATGATTTTGGGGTGATGCTTGGGTAAAGAAAAGAGAGAATTAGAGGATTAGAGAAATAGAGAAATAGAGATTAGAGATTAGAGATTGGAGACTAGAGATTTGTATATGAATAAAACACTTTTTCAAAAAATCTGGGACTCGCATGTGGTGACCGAACAGGCGGATGCGCCTGCGGTTCTTTACATTGACCTGCATCTGGTTCACGAGGTGACGTCGCCTCAAGCCTTTACGGGACTCCGCCAGCGCGGGCTCAAAGTCCGCCGACCTGAGAAGACGCTGGCGACGATGGATCATTCGATTCCGACCACGCCTCTGCATGTCCCCATGACTGACGCGTTAGCCGCCGCCCAAATCAAGCAGATGGAAACGAACGCCGCCGAGTTTGGAATCGAATTGCACGGCATGACCAGTCCGCATCGCGGCATCGTTCACGTGATCGGACCTGAACTTGGTCGCACGCAACCAGGCATGACCATCGTCTGCGGAGATAGTCACACCGCCACGCACGGTGCATTCGGCGCGCTGGCGTTTGGGATCGGGACGAGTGAAGTTGAACACGTCCTTGCGACTCAATGTCTGCTTCAAAAGAAACCCAAGACTTATGAAGTGCGCGTGGACGGAAAATTGTCGAGCGGTGTTTCAGCCAAAGACATCATCCTTGCCTTGATCGCCAGAATCGGAGTCGGTGGGGGAACAGGTCATGTCTTTGAATACACAGGCGAAGCGATTCGCGGTCTCAGCATGGAACAGCGCATGACGGTTTGCAACATGTCCATTGAAGGCGGCGCGCGCGCGGGCATGATTGCTCCCGACGACATCACTTTTGAATATTTATATGGACGTGAGTTTGCTCCCAAAGGCGCGGAGTGGGATAAAGCCGTTGCAAAGTGGAAATCATTGCCCAGCGATGAAGGCGCGGTGTACGACAAATCCATCACGCTCGACGCTTCCGAACTCGAACCGATGATTACCTACGGAACGAATCCAGGCATGGGCATGAGGATTACAGATCGCATCCCAACAGTTGATTCATTTAACGAGTCGTCGCAGAAAGCCGCGTTTGAAAAAGCCATGACGTACATGGGACTTCAACCTGGGCAATCGTTGCTCGGTCAAAAAGTGGACGTGGTGTTTATCGGTTCTTGCACCAACTCGCGCATCTCGGATTTACGTCTCGCGGCGGCGTTCTTGAAAGGTAAAAAAGTTTCAGAAAACACGCGCGTCATGGTCGTGCCTGGCTCGCAAGACGTGAAGAAACAAGCCGAGCAGGAAGGCTTGGATCAAGTCTTCAAAGAAGCGGGCGCGGAATGGCGCGAAGCGGGATGCTCGTCGTGTATTGCAATGAATTCGGATGTGATTCCAGCAGGTCAATATTGTGTGAGCACCTCAAATAGAAACTTTGAAGGACGACAAGGGAAAGGTTCGCGCACATTCCTGGCAAGCCCAATAACTGCGGCGGCATCAGCCATTAATGGAGTTGTTACCGATCCGCGAACTATGATGTCTTAACGGTAGTCAATGTGCTTGTTGTTCTTCTTACTATTGCAACGAGCGCATAGAGGTTGAACATTATCAATTGAATCGGAACCGCCCTGCGTAAGTGGAATCACATGGTCGCGCGTCAATTTGACTTCAGGCTCTTGCTTTCCGCATTTGAGGCATTTGAAATCATAAAAGGATTTCAAGGCTTGCCATTGTTCTTCGGTATGAGCGCCTTCGGCAGAGAGTTTTAATGCACGACGACGGTTTGTTGCCGCAACAGATTTTTCAGGAAAACGCTTGTAGTATTCAAGGGAATACTTACGGCGTTCTTCAGCATGACGCTCATAAGAGTTGCGACCGATTTCACGATAATGTTCTATATCACTATCGCGTCGTTCTTTTGCCTGTGTGTTAATTTCTTCGCGATGAGTTTCGCGGTACTTACGAAGAGCCTCATCATATTTTTCTGGATTTTCTGCTTGATGCTTACGTTTGAGATTACGAATGTGTTCTTGGTTTGCTTCAACATACTTGCGTGCAGTCTCTCTATGTTTTTCTGGGTTAGCTGCTCGTTGTGCCCGCTTTTGTGCATTCCAGCAAATTCTGCAACGCGATTTATACCCATCGCCAACTGGCAATCCAAACAACCGCGCTGGAGCAAATTCACTTAAAGGTTTCCAGCCGCATTCAGGATTTGCGCAAATTTTTCCAGCAATACCATTTTGATAGACAATCGCCATCGTCTACTCCTTGGCAAAACATGGTAGCAATAATATCAAGTATAAAAGGAATAGTAATTTATGCCAACTTTCACAACCCTCACCTCCCGCATGATCGCAATTCCCGCGAATGATATTGACACCGATCAAATCATCCCCGCGCAATTTCTCAAAGTCACCGACAAGAACGGACTCGCCGACGCGCTCTTTTATCATTGGCGTTACAACGACGATAAAACGCCGAAGGAAGATTTCATCATCAACAAGCCTGAGTCGCAAGGCGCGCAAATTTTATTGGCAGGCGACAACTTCGGTTGCGGTTCGAGCCGCGAACACGCTCCCTGGGCGCTCACCAGTTACGGCTTTCGCGCCGTCATCTCCACATCCTTTGCGGATATTTTTCGCAACAATTCTTTGAAGAACGGATTAATTCCCATCGTCGTGGATGACGCGACTCACAAGATGCTCTTCGACCTGTTTGAAGAAGCGCCTCGCGCCGACCTGACAGTTGATCTGGCTACCCAAACCTTATCCTACCCTGGCGGTTCGCTCACCTTCCCAATTGATTTGTTCAGCAAAACGTGCCTGCTCAATGGGGTGGATGAACTGGGGTACATCATGAATTTTGAAAAAGAGATTGCAAACTTTGAGGCGAACCTTCCTTAGCCACAGAGACCACAGAGTTCTTTGAGATTTTTCTCAGAGTCTCTGTGAACTCTGTGGCTGAATGGATTTACCATGAACCCAATCCAAATCTACGACACCACCCTGCGCGACGGGACTCAGTCTGAAGGATTCACGCTTTCAGGCAATGACAAAATTCGCATCGCGCAAAAACTTGACGAACTCGGCGTCGCTTTCATCGAGGGCGGCTGGCCTGGCTC
>Ga0138256_10000940_pt1 | contig 31365 bp, 28 predicted proteins | sample KNB2016incub_MG_FD_105486 | JGI IMG/M metagenome (GOLD analysis project Ga0138256, IMG submission 105486) | Active sludge microbial communities from wastewater in Klosterneuburg, Austria - KNB2014incub_MG | ecosystem: Engineered > WWTP > Activated sludge > Unclassified | place: Austria... | reverse complement strand
GCCAGACACCCAAAGATCAGAATCGCAATTAGGTTCTCCAACAACGGTTGATAACTCGCCATTCGTTTTGTCCATTAGAGACAAACGTCTCCCAAAAGCCATTCGTTTTGTCTATTACACCTCATTTTTCGTTGGGGGCTTCGTTCGCTTCGGAATTAGCGTATCGCACGCTCCTGCTCAATGAACAGAGTGATCTCTATAGGTGGATCATTGATGGGAGGAACGATCACGAGATCCCTCGATTCGGGTATTCGGCTACGCTGAGCATGACCTACGAATTCAATAGGCATTGGTCAGTTGGAATCGGTGTTGGGTATTCGAAGAAGGGATACCGAACAAACATCGTGGATATCGAGCCATTGACCTTTGGCGATGTCATCGACCCAATAACGGGTAATGTCCATTATTCCTCCAACGACCCGGCGATTCCTCAAAAATTACGCAATGTGTATGGCTTTGCGTACATCACAATTCCGGTCCAATTGAGTTACGTGGCAGGCAAGGGTAAGATACGATCCATCAGTTCCATCGGCATGAGCGTTGATATGCTCAATCACGCGACGAGCGTCTTCGTTGGCAAATATTCGGACAGGGGTTGGGAACGGAAGACCACTGACCAGACCGAACAATTCTCCCAATGGAACCTAACACCGATGGTATCAACGGGAATTGCGATGCAAGTGGGCACTAGACTGAGGTTTACACTTGCACCTGTTGCACGCTACGGTCTATAACGGATCATCGACACACCGATAACTGGCAGACTCTGGAGCGTTGGGTTGGAAGCCGGCTGCTATTGGGCGCTTTGAAGTCCTGTGAGGATACAGGCAGATCACAGTTGCCGTTAGCAAAAGTCCATCAATGGCACACCGCTTCTTCCAGAACCTTGTCAACGGCCAGGTATTCCTCTGCATCGTCTCCTTCTGCGGTTTCGCCCATTACGGTATGCGCTTCAAGCTTTACTACCACGGAGCCGCCATGCTTTACTGCAAGAGCGATCAACCGATCCTGCGCACTACCAGGAATTACCGGCTTGTTGAAAGCTGACCCACACGGAACAAAACTGTGCGCACCATCGCTATAGGAGTAGGTGCCAATTACCGTACTGTCGTCCACTGCATTCGTGGGAGTTGTTTCATCAGGAATTTGCTCCGTGGAAGAAGTAGGTTGCTCCTTGAACTCCGGCACAGATCCCGCATCAGGGTTGGTACAACCGGAATACATAATTCCAAGAACCACGATCGCCAATACATTTTTCATGATGGTGCAAAGGAATAGCCCAGCACGTGGAAAGGACTAATAATTATTCAACCTGATCAAGAACCACCGAAAAAGTTCGATCACCTTTGTCGCTTCGAATGATCCCTGTTCTATCCGCATTCTATTTCGGCACGATCGATCACTATCGTGTGTTGGCAAAGCATCCGAAGGTGATCATTGACCTCGGCGAGCATTACGAACGGCAGAGTTATCGCAATCGCACAACGGTCATCGGCCCCAATGGAACGAATGACCTTGTAGTCCCCATTGCGCGCAGAAGCGGAGAGAAAATGCCTATGCGCGAAGTAGGCCTCAGTTATGCTGAAACGTGGCCCCGGCAACACCTGCATGCGATCCGCAGTGCTTATGGAAAAACGCCATGGTTCATCCATTTCGAAGATGATCTCAATGATCTATTGAGCAAGCGCTATGACCGACTTGTGGAGTTGGATCTAGCAACGATGCGCCTTGCGATGAAGTGGTTGGGGTTGGGAACGGAATTGGTTCTGAGTGAAACCTACGTAGAGGTGAATGGTGAATGGGTAGGAAGCGATCTTGCGCGAAAGACGACCAACAACCAATTCGTGGATCTCCGCACTGCTCTGCATCCCAAACAACCACTGCCCGATCCGCTTTTGACTCCGCCAACCTACACTCAGGTATTTGCGGATAGGCATGGGTTCATTCCGGGGTTGAGCATTATCGATCTCGTGTGCAATTGCGGGCGTGATGCACGACGAGTCGTATTGGGTTGATCTGTGGGGTGTTAGACAATACTTTCATGTAGGCCGAAGAAAACTTCCAGCAAGATCATATCAAAGAATAATAATCATTATTGATGGCCCCTTGGGCATAGTTACCAAGCAACACTGTATTTTTCTGCCCAATTATTACAAGGAATGCGCATCATTTCATTGTTGGCCCTGATCATAGCGAACCTACTATCTGTGCAAGCACAAACACAGAGATCCACGGCTGATGCTGTAAAATGGGCACGTGCATTAGAATTGGACAGCCTAGGTAAGACCGCCCAAGCAGTGAAGCTCTATACCGATCTTACCAACGAACCTGCATGGGCGTACAAAGCTTATATGGCTCGGAGTGGGGCCTATTTCGTAGTTCTGCATGATTATCAGGAAGCATTCATGGATCTTGCAAAAGCCATGGAGTTGGAACCGGATAGCATTGCTCCATATTTGAACCGTAGTGCATGCTACATCACAGCCAAAATGCCGGATCGTGCACTCTCCGATCTCGACGAAGCGCTGGTCCGTGCCAGAGACCGCGAAGACAGCATTTCCGTTTTCGTGAACCAGGCCAGTGCACTATTCACCGTCCGGAAGTTCGATGTGGCATTGACCGCCTTGGACAAAGCACTCTTGCTGGACAGCACATCGATGGCAGTGCTATTGAACAAAGCAACAGCATTGGATGAATTGGGAAAACAAGAGGAGGCATATACCATTACACTAAAGCTCCACGAATTATTCCCCGTTGATGTCGCCATCATGAATAACTTAGGCTATCAGTCCAGTAACATGAAGAATTTTGACGAAGCAAGGTCCTGGTATGAAAAAGCACTGAAGGTTGACCCCAAGGACGCCTATATTCTCAGCAACCTGAGCTATATTCAATTGCAACAAGGCGCATTGAACGATGCACTGGACAGTGTTGAACGCTCAATACGATCCAACCCGAACAACAGTTATGCGTATCGCAATGCCGGTTTGATATGGCAAGCCAAGGACAACAAGGCCAAAGCATGTGATGCCTTCGAAAAGGCATTATCGCTTGGTTTCACCACGGAGTATGGTCCTGAAGTGGCCGACCTGAGAAAGAACTATTGCAAATGAACTCGATCCACATGATCTACCCGTTACAGGAACAAAAGCGACCAACTCGTTCATCACTTCGATCCACCCTCATCCGTCACCTAGGTCTTTTCGCGCTTATTGCAATGGGTTCCACCATCACGCAGGCTCAAATGAAGATGGACATGGGTCATGGTAGTGCCATGCTGGATCAAGCGCGCGAACTAGTGCGGAGCGATAATAAAGCTGAAGCGTTGAAGTTATTGGGTACAGTGCATCCGAACGATTCACTGTATGACAGAGCATTGCAAACACGTTTCTATCTTCTCGTTGACGATAAGAAATTCGAAGAGGCGAATACGCTGAGCATATTGGGCATGCGGGCCAAGGGTAAACTCAGGAATGAGTTCATGGTGATGCACACCGCTATTCTTGTGGATCTGGAAAAATGGGAGGACGCATTGGCTGCAGCTGACTCGGCAATTGTAGCGTTACCCGGACTGTATCGTCCACGACACTTGAGATCTCTTTCGCTGGCGGAACTCGGTAGAAAGAAAGAAGCACTGGAACAATCCATGGACAATGCGAAGCGATTCCCGTACAGGCGCGAAGCACACGTTCGGTTGGGAACGTTGGCCTGTAACGAAGGACTTGTCTCACAAGCCGCGATGGCATACGCTATGGCCCAAGTAGTTCGGTATGACGATGACTTCGCAAACACCTTACTCGGCCAGAACGACGGTGCACTAGGGGCTACCATTGAAGCAAAGTCGGAAGGATACGACCTCAGCGTTACGGGCGATGACCTTTCTGAAGAAGACTTGTTGATCCGTAGCAAGGTGGCCATGGACAAAGACTACAAGTGCAAGCCGGATCTTACGTACCCCATATGTCGGCAGTCTCATTTACTTTTCACCTCCATCCATGAAAAGAAAGGTGAATTGAAGGGGTTCTACAGCGAGTTCTACGGCCCGTTGATCAATGAGATCATGGACCAGGGCTTATTCGAAGGGTTCATCTATCACTGCTTACTCTCAAGCACCGATAAAGGGGTCAAGTCCCTTGCATCGAAGAACAAGAGCAAAGTAGAAGCCTTCCGTGCAAAAATGGGAGATGTGATGCAAAAGCATTACATCATGTTCCCAGAGGAAGAAGGCGGAGCGAACGTGATGCACATCTATAACAATGATGGCGATATGGTGGGTTATGGTCCGGGGGATCCAATTAACTCGGCCAGCTCGGGCCAGTGGAATTATTATTACAGCAATGGGCCAAAGCGATCATGGGGTAATTTGGATAACGATGGTAAACGCACTGGAACTTGGTCCGACCGCTATGAATCCGGCATTATGTCCAGCAGGGCAGAATACAAAGCCGGCGAGATCGAAGGACTTGCTCTGTTCTATCATGAGACAGGTGCACTCTCGGATAGCATTCATGTTGTGGATGGCAAACGCAATGGCCAAGTGTGTATGTATTACGAAATGGGAGGCCTTCGCAACTGCAAAACAACAGTAGCTTGCGCATGGACCGGCCCTGTTACCGAGTACTACCGGAATGGCGCACCGGAGTGGACATATGCCCTGAAGGAAGGGATCACGGAAGGCACCGTGAAGCAACAGTACAATACGGGCGGAACGGCGTTCATAGGTGAATATATCAACGACCTGCGCAGCGGTACTCACAACGAAATGTACCCTGATGGTGCCAAGAAAAGTTCATACAGCTATACGGAAGGAAAAGGCAACGGTGCATACACCAAATGGTCTGCGGACGGTATGCTCTCCGAAGAAGGTACGCTCAAGAACAACGTGATCATTGGCGAACGGAAGACCTACGACCAATGGGGAACGTTGGACGTACTCATGCGTTTCGATGAACAAGGACGCGCCCAGGGAACACGCGTAGAGAACAATGACGAAGGCAACCCCTTCGTTGAAATGGAATACAACAAGGATCTGCTTATCCGGTATTCCTATCGCGATCGAACGGGTAAGGTCATCGGAGAAGGAACACGTTCCAAAGGCAGGTTCGATCTGAAAGGATATAACATGGACAGCGGGCTTCGCGTGGAAGGAGTGTATTTGGATGAAGGCCAGAAAGATGGCAAATGGAAGTACTACCAAGCCGATGGCACGTTGGAGAATGAAGAGAATTTCAAGAACGGAGAACCGGATGGAAAGCAACTCTTCTATTCAGAAGATGGATCGAATTTCGGCTTCGACGAGAACTACTCGCGGAATGATATTACGTACACCGCATTCGAGCGCTACTACCGCGATGGCAAAATGCTCTACGAAGGACAGATCAAAGGCGACAACAATGACGGCGCCTATCGTCGATACTATCCGGATGGCACATTGGACCAGGACCTCTATTACGTAGCTGGCCGGTTCCACGGCTGGCAGGTGTATTATGATGTGGACGGCAAGAAGATCTACGCAACGCGTTATGAGAACGGGACCATGATGGAACAGATCAATTATGACCGGGATGGCAACGCTTACGAAACCGTGGTCGTAACGCCCGGTGCATTCGAGTTCGTCCAGCATCATTACAACGGTGCAGTTCGTTCCCGTTGGGCTGTGATGAACGCTATGTTGAACGGTAAGGCAACATGGTATTATCCGGATGGCTCCGTGGAAGTGGAAGGCGAGTTCCTGAATGGGGACCGTCATGGCAAATGGACCGGGTACCACACGAATGGCAAAAAGAGCTATGAACGAGAGTACGTAATGGGCAATAGCATTGTTCAGTATACCCAATGGTTCGCCAACGGTACGATGCAAAGCGAAACACCTTACGTGGCCGGATATGTTAGTGGGTTGGCCAAAGAATACCATGATAACGGCAAGATCTCGTTCCAGCGCAATTACGGCTATGGCAATTATCACGGCGATCATTCAAGTTACACCCTTAATGGCGAGCCACAAATGGTGCGCTTCTATCACAAAGGGCGTTTGTACGCCTATGGTTCCCCCACCGCTGATGGTACCGTAAAGGACACCATACATGTAAGCAGCGGTATTGCGAACTGTACCTCCACGTTCCCGGATGGCACGAAGGCGCGTCAGATCAATTTCCGGAACGGAGAGATCGATGGAAAGTTCATTGAGTATCACGCCAACGGAAAGGTCATGGAATCGGCGGAATACCAAGTTGGTCAAATTGTTGGCGAGCATGAAGAATTCTACGCCGATGGCACTCCAAAACAGACCACACCCTACGTTGCTGGTTTGAAACACGGGGAGCAGATCGCTTACTGGAACACTGGAAAGGTGAAAGAAAAACGTAACTTCAAGTTCGGAGAAGAACAGGGTCTTCGAACATTCCATGACCAAACAGGAAAACTACTTGCAACTTTCGACGTTCGGGACAATGACGTTGTCGAGATCATCAAATAACCGAATGCGGGCCGCGTTGTATTTGATCGCATTGTTGTTCTGTGGGCAAGCATTCGGACAGAACATGTCCGAGCAGCTTGTGCTGCTCCGGCGTACGTACCAGGATCAATCGTCCGTTTACCTTCGGAACAACACTACGTACCACAGTGTGCGAACTGAGAAAGGCATTGTTTCCACGCGTGAGATCGAAAATGACCGTATGTTATTGAAAGATATCGTGGGGGACGTACAGGAAGAGCGCGTGTATTACAGTGACCTAATGCCACTGAAGGAGATCGAAGCCTATACCCTCATACCGAAGGGCAATGGCTCCAAACGGATAAAGATCGGTGCTGTGGAACACCGTGATCAGCGCAGCAACAGCATCTTCCACGACGATTCGCGCATAGCCTATTTTACAATGCCATCCTTGGCTTCCGGAGCAGTGGCGCATTTACGTTACGTGGTTGCGTTCCCGGATGCCCGCTTCTCCACCGGCCACTATTTCGCCAGTGAGTTTCCTGTGGAAGAAAGCATTCTTACCGTGATCAGTGACGCGGACATAGACGTTGACGTGCGCACCTTCCATATGCCGGATGGCAGCTATACACGGTCAGTATCCACCGAGAAAGGCAAAACCGTACAACGGTACACCATGCGCAATGTTCCGCCCATGAAGTTCGCTAGTGATGCACCTTCATTCAGCTATTACACGCCCCATGCTCAATTGATCGTGAACACTGAGAAAGTTGAAAGCACGGACCGAGTGGACCAGCTCTATGGATGGCTGTACAGTTATGTAGGGCAATGTTCAGATCCGGCCGATGCTTCCATAACCGCACTTACGGATTCGTTAACGGCGAACATACTGGTCCCCCAGGAAAAAGCATCGGTGATCTACCGTTGGGTGCAGGACCACATCCGCTACATTGCATTCGAGGATGGCCTCAATGGTCTCATTCCAGCACCTGCCGAAGAGGTTTCACGTGTTCGATATGGTGATTGCAAAGGTATGAGCAACGTGCTGCAGACAATGCTTCGTGCTGCTGGACTTGATGCCCATCTGGCATGGATCGGCACGCGGGACAGACCTTATACGTTCAATGAACTACCCGCTGCCGGAAGTAGCGACCATATGATCGTGGCCTTGTACTTGGCGGACACCACCCTCTTTCTGGATGGCACTGCGAATGTGAACGCGTTCGGTTTTCCCAGTGGATTCACTCAAGGTAAAGAAGCGCTGATCGCCATGGACAGCGCGACGTACAACATCAGCACCGTACCGGTTATGCCCGCTGCGGCCAGCGTGCTGCGCGATGACGTTCGGCTGAAATTCGTAGGGAACGAGTTGGTCGGCACCGGCAGGATCACATTGACCGGATATGATCGGCACAACCTAACGCATTATTTACGCGCCGTGCAACCCAACAAAGTGAACGACGTACTGCGCAGCGTGTTGATGAAAGGCTCCAATAAATTCCAACTGGACAGCACGCACGTGGAAGGTCTGAATGATCGAGAAGCACCGCTCAGCATTACCTACACCTTCAGATTACCGGACCACATGCACCGCAATGGCGACCGTGTGTATTTGCCCTTAACGCTAAGCGACCCTTGGAAAGACCTTCGGTTTGCGGAAGAACGCGTCCTACCCTTGGAATTCCCCTACGAGTATGAACGCCATTACACCGTGACATTGGATCTTCCGGAAGGAGCACAATGGGATGGCGCCTCTTCAGAACTGAAAATGGACATCAATGCCGCCAGCTACAGCATTATGACCAATGGCGATCAACGCACGATAACCACCAACGCTGACTTCGTTGTTAACCGTTTGATCATGGATGAAGAACTCAATGATTGGCGGGACATGAACAAATCGCTCCTGAAGGACTTGGGCCGTACCGTAGTAATAGACCTACCCAGCGAATGAATCTTTCCAAACTCTTGATCGGTGCCGTTATCGGTGCCAACACAATGCTTCCTTCACCGGCCAATGCCCAGCATGACCATCTGAAGAACTACGATTGGGACCCCGCGCCAACCCTGCCGGACACCACCGGCTTCGGGTCCTCCAACGAAGTGATCCTGTTGCGCAACAACATCCAACAGTTCGAGGATCAAGGAGAACTGATCTACTTCTATGATGTGTTCCATTACCAGAAATACTTGGGTGATGATGCGGCTGTGGACCAGAATAAGACCTTGGACATCAATACAGGATCCATCTTCGACATGTACACCTTGAAAGCAAGGTCCATAGCACCGGACGGTACGGTTACCGAACTCCCCAAAAGCGCCTTTTTAGAGCGTGCGGATGACAACGAAAAAGGCAAAGGCACCTATTTCGCGTTCGAAGGGTTGCGACCGGGCAGCGTGGTTGAATACCTGATGTTCTCCAAACAGACCTGCGAATACAGGGGTGCTGTTACGCGACTCCAGTTCAGTTTGCCCATCAAAAAGGAAACCTATGAAATGCTGGTGCCCGATTCCTGGCGTTACCAATTCAAAGGATATAACGGCCTTCCCGAACCTACCGCGGACTCAACCCTTGCCGGCCATCTGCTGCATAAATTGGAGTTAACGGATGTCGCGGCATTGGAAAGTGAAAGTAACGCGGACACCGAAAAATACCGGATGTATCTAGTGCATAAGCTGGATGCTATCCCCAGTCTGAACGCACTGCACATCAGCGACTACAATGGCGCAACCAAGATCTACCACGATGCGCTTTACCCGGATCTCGGTGCCAAGACCAAGAAGGAACTCGCTGGTCTGGTCAAAAAGATAGGAATAGGGTTCGCGCGTGATGAAGCGGATCGTTTGCGAACCATTGACCGGTATATACACGGCAACTTCCAGTATGCAGAGAGCGGCGCTGCGGAGCTTTCGGACCTGGACGCGATCATGAAGACCAGAACGTGTAATGAATTCGGGATGCAGCGACTCTACGCCAACGTTTTTCGTGAGGCCGGGATCGAACATCAAGTGGTGCTTACGAACGATCGTACCCTAACACCCTTCGATCCGGAATTCGAATCCCGGAATTACCTGCAGAACGTGGTCTTCTACTTTCCAGGACCGGATAAATACCTCGACCCAACGGAATTCGGTCTGGGCCTTGGCTACCTGGCGCCAGAATACATGGGCAACCACGGTCTGTTCATCAAGAACAAAGAATTGGGTGGCGCCTTTGTTGGCATCGGCAAAGTGAGCTTCATCCCCGACCTTCCAGCGGAAGACACGCGGCACGACCTGTTGATCACTATCAATCCTAGTGTTGATGCCACCGAAGCTGATGTTGTCGTGAAGAACGAGTTAACAGGTTACTACGCGCGCTACATCCAGGAATTCTATTCACTCATGAATGAAGAGCAGCAAAAGGACATTCTTCAAGGGCACATGGGGCATCTGACAGAGGGGGCCATCAAACAAGACCTTCAAGTTGAAAACGCCAAAGCGGATCAGTTCGGTATGAAGCCCTTCACCATCAACGCCAAAGTGACCACCAATAAATTCACCAACCAAGCCGGGAATGAAGTGCTGCTGCGTGTAGGTGAACTCATTGGCCCGCAGATGGAACTCTACGCTGAAAAAGAACGCAAGCTACCGAGCGACTCCCCCTTCAACCGGTATTATGACCGTAAGATCATTGTAGAATTACCCGATGGCTGGACCTGTGCGGACCTATCACCGATGGAGGTCCATAAGGTGATGGAGATCGACGGCAAGCTCGAAGCCGAGTTCCGATCCAGTGCAACCCAGAATGATGGCATCATTACGATCGAGATCGTGGAGTACTACCGCACCACGCACGTACCGGTGGAATATTACGAGGCCTATCGCGGGGTGATCAATGGTGCCGCTGATTTCAATAAGCGCAACTTGCTGCTGAAGCCTGCAGGTTAGTTCGTAACCTCACTTGTTCCTGGATCGCCAGTGCCTCCATTATCTGTTGGCCTCGTGAACAAAGCCAACGAGTCACTAGTATAGTGAACGGTTGAAATACCTCGTGATCTGAACACACGATCTCCTGTTCGATCATTGTGGTAGTCGCGATCTTGTTGACCCAGTTTCTGTCGACATTCGATGGGAAATCTATCAGCATGTTCAACTTCAAATTCTTTCCTGCACTTTTATTGATCGGTTCTTCTGTTCAAATGAACGCGCAAATTGCGGATGCCGGACCTGACCAAGAACTCTGTCTAGATCATACCACCTTACAGGCAAATGCGCTGATGCCGGATGTTACCGGCTATTGGACCTTGTTGAGCGGTAATGTAACGATCGCGGATGATTCAGATCCGACGAGTCAGCTAACCAACATCTATGTAGGGGCAAACACGCTTTCATGGACGATCATCAATGGTACAGATACTACAACCGATGAAGTAAGCATAATTCGATATGAATTTGATCCGGCTATCGCAGATGCAGGGTCGGACCAGACCATTTTTACCCCCCTATCAACAGCTGTAATGCAAGCCGCAACTCCATGGTTCCCACAAGTCTGTTCATGGACCGTTGTTTCCGGAACCGGGATCATAACCAATGTGAATGACCCGCAGACCAGTGTGAGTTCACTGGGCGTTGGAGAAAATATTTTCCAATGGACTTGTGATGATGGTGAGTGCAGTGTACCGGGCAATTTAGACCAAGTTACGATCTGGGTAGAAACGGCCATGTCGGTAAGTACTATTGAGTTTTCACAACCCACATCAATTTGGTATGATCAAACTACAGGTCTGTTGCAAGTTAACAGTGACGTTGGTATTGATGACCTAACGCTTTTCGATGGATCGGGAAGACGCATTCAACTGCCAGACCAAACGAACGGAAGGCCAATGAACATTGGGAGTCTTCCTTCTGGCACCTATGTGGTGATCGCGAATATCGATGGCGCTTTACAAACCCAGCGTTTCATAGTAAGCCGCTGAGAAATTCTCGCAAATATCTTATCCACTTCCGCGCACGGACGTTGTAAGGAGCGTGATCAACAAGTGCCAGCATGATCGCCGCAAAACATTTGCACTTCCGCCGGATCCAACACTTCTTATTGAGCATTGGGCCGTGGCCCTTTTTGCTGATCGGGGTGGTCGATCGTGCTTTCTTGATCGGCCTTTTCGGTGGTCAATACGTGAGTACCGATGATGCCATAATGTGGGCCGGTGCGGTGGACTATGCATACGGTATCTTTCATTGGCCATATTACTATGGTCAGGATTACGGCCCTATGTTGGAAGCCTTGGTGGCTGCACCGTTCGTGAGACTTGGCGTTCCGCTGCGTTGGGCAATGCCGGCGGTGTCTTCTTGCTTGGCCTTGCTTCCCTATTGGTCGTTTGCTCTTTGGAACCATAAGCATGGGAGGGTATGGGCAGCGTTGGCATTCGCGCTAACTCCGCTGCTCCTTCCGGTGGAATTCGGAATGATCACCACCATACCACGCGGTTTCGTAACAGGACTTGCACCCTTGGCTTTTCTTCCGTGGATATACGGTCTGACCCACACGTGGATAAGGTCACTGCTCACTGGTTCCATCATTGCTGTGGCTTGGGCGATCAATCCTAATTCGCTGATCTTCTCTTGTGCGTACGGTATTTGGTTCGTGCTTAGTAGACCTGAAGTGATCAAATCGGTTGCTGCAATCTGTCTCGGTGCGTTGCCGCCATTCTATTTGCATGTGCTCGCAAAAAGTTGGTGCAATGATCACAGTGACGCGATCATTCACCGGCTTTCGGTCGATATCTGGCACTTCGATCCGCAGGCCACGTGGAATAGCCTTTGCCACTTGGGAGACCACTTTCAATGGCTTTGTCCTGTAGCATGGAGCAATCCTGAAATGATCGGCATCGGACTGATCGCGCTCTGCATGATAGCTTATTTGAAAAATCAATGGCCATTGGCGATAGCCCTTACACTTACAGTGCTGGCGATCATTGCATCCTTCTCCATGCCAAAAGTGCAAGATGGTTGGGATTCAGTATTCTACCCGTTGTCTCGTATGTTCTTAGCGTTGCCTTTGCTATTGGCGTGGGCAGCAAGCATGTTATTCAGAAAAGTTCGTATTTCCGGTAATATCATATTCGTATCATTCCTCATAGCCTCATCCGTGGTCTGTTACAAGATCTCCAACATACGCGCAACTGCGGAAGGACAATTTGCCGCTCCGACCAAATGGTTTTCCGTTCAACCTTACGATGTCCTGATCAAAGATGCCATCGCATTGAACACACTCTGCATCGAACGGAACGTTGATCTGATCGTAGTACCAAAAGAACTGGGAACCGGGATCTGGGCGCAATTCCGTGCATACATGTACCCTACGATGATCGATGAACTGCCACCAACGTATCTGTTCGGATACGAGCGGCGTTATTGGCAACGCGAGCTCTACGGGAACGCTGTGGTTCCGAACATACTTGTGATCGGTGGTCCTTTGGAGAAGTGGGGTTCACTTGGTGAAAAGCAAGGTCAACTGGAAGCTGTTCGCAAAATGAATGGTGATGCGGCTTACCTGATCGTTGGAAATACACAGCCAACGGATGCGCTACTTAATGACGTCATCATTCAGTTGAATTCACCTTGAACGATAACTGTACACGACATTTCGAATGCAGATATTTCCCTAGGCAAAATCGGCTTTCGCTCTCCAGAACTAGACTCCAGAATTTACACCATGCCCAACATCCTTGTCATAAACGGTAGCACGCGCGAAGCATCTACTAATGGACTCTTCATCAAGGCCATCATCAAGCTCGCGGCCGATCTTGCGCACTTCACCGTATTCCCTTCCATTGCTGACCTTCCACAGTTCAACCCTGACCTTGATGTGGATCCAGCACCAATTCCTGTATCTCATTTCAGAACCTTACTTGCGACTGCGGATGGCATACTTATCTGCACGCCGGAATATGCCATGGGCGTGCCGGGTTCTTTGAAGAATGCCTTGGACTGGACCGTTTCAACTGCTGATTTCCGCGCGAAGCCGGTGATGCTTGTCACTGCCTCGCTCTCCGGTGAAAAGGCGCAAGCTTCTTTGATCGATACCCTAAAGGTGATCGAGGCTTTGCTCGATGCGGAAACCACAGCGTTGGTAAAATTTGCGCGAACAAAAGTCAACTCAGAAGGTGTGATCACCGATGCGGAAGCATTGGCGGATGTTCAAAGAGCATTGGAAGCTTTCATGAATTCCGTTGCCAGAATATTGAAGTAGTGGCGTCTTACTTTCAGCCATTCCAAGAGAACCTATCATCACACCTCACCATGGATAATTGCGTCGAATAACCATCATTCAAAGTGTCAACGGGAAGGCAATTGGTTGTTCTTCAAATTGATAATCGCTTCTAACGTTTCTTCGAGCTTCTTAAGTTTGTACAAATCACTTGCCCATGACCAACCGTACTCTTTTTTCTATCCTAGTCCTACTCACCTCTTGGAACTTGTACGGGCAAGTTGCAGACGCAGGCCCGAGTCCGTACCTCTGCGGTACTAATTTCGACATGTTCGCCAATGTTCCAGAACCACCAGCTACAGGTCTTTGGAGCCTGATCTCCGGCTGTGGTAACGTTGCGGACCAGAACGATCCATTCACACCTGTTGTCGGCTTGTGCGTGGGTGAGAACGTATGGCAATGGACCATCTTCGGACCCAACGGTGCAACTTCCGACATAATGACGATCACTGTGTTCGATGACCAATTACCCGCTGCAGATGCTGGCCAGGACATCACCGTAGTGCTTCCAAGCACCAGTGCTCAATTGCAAGGTTCTCCTGATCCAAACCCACCTGTGTTCTGTACCTGGACCCTAGTTGCCGGAACGGCCACGATCGTGAGTCCGAACGATCCGAACACAATGATCAGCAGCTTGACCGTAGGTTCCAATGTATTCCAGTGGAGTTGCGACAACGGCCCGTGCGGGATCACGTCAGATCAAGTAACGGTGACCGTTTCGCCTTCCACCGGGATAGCCCAGAATGAAGCCGACATGAACTGGCTCCGATACGACCCAACGACACAACAACTTTCACTCAACACTAGTGGAAGTGTGGATCGTTTCACTGTACAGGACATCAGTGGTCGCATGGTGAGCGATCTCGGCAATGGCGCACGGACGTGGAGCGTAGCTGGAAAGCCAGCTGGCGTGTACATCGCAAAGGCGATGGTGAATGGCTACGCGCACGTGTTGCGGTTCGTGGTGCAGTGAATACCTGACGACTTCCTTCTTCAACTTCCAGCTAAGCCTGATCGGCGGAGACATACCACGCACGCATGGAACGGATACTCACTTGGTAGTTTCCATTGATCGTTGGACACACAACTGGTTGGTGATTTTCACTGCTACAAGTAACTCAACCACCACCACTGTCGGTTATTGCTCTTCAGCTTGTTGAACCAAACGCACAGCGGGTAAAGTGCGACCACTACACCTATCCAGACCAAGTAGACCACGGGTAAGGAAAAGCCATAACCCACTAATTCCTCGGACCACCAAACGGGCGTATCCAACACCATGCTCTGCCAACCGAAACCGGTGAGCTGCGCTGCGATCAGCGCCAACGCATGGATCAAGTAAATATGCAGGATGTAATAGAAGAACGGCACGCGTCCGAAGACGATCAATGCCGAAGCGAACCAGCCCTTCACCTTTTCCGTTGCAGCTAGAAAGAGGATCGCAGGTCCCATGGTCATCAGCAGATACAATAGACTCGGTGGATACTTCGTAAGGTTCAGGAAGGACAACACGGTAAATGATCTGGACGCCTGGGTTTCCCATGGATGTGGATCACCGTAATCGTTCAAAGCACGCAAGGCGATGAATAAGAACGTGGTGGCCAAACCCAAACGCATCAGCATCCGTGTACGGACCTCCGAAGTATAGCCTTTACCGTAGAGCACGCCGAAGCAGTAACCCAAAGCCATGGTGCCGATCCATGGAATTACGGGATAGGCAAAGATCGCAGTGCGACCGAACATCTCAATGCTACCCCGTTCATGCAGGAAATACCACCATACGTTCTCAACATGAATGCTGTCCAATGCGTTGTGTCCAAAAACAAGAACAGCACCGATCAGTCCTACCCAGCGTAGTTGCAAATGCACCAAGGCAGCCATGGCTACCATGCTTACCCCAATGGCCCAGATCACCTGTAGCCCGAAGAACGGAAAGGTCGGGTTGAACATCCAACCGAAACCAACCAGAAAGCATTCCACCACGATCAGCCAAAGCCCGCGTTTCAGCAAGAAGAGCGATGTGTCTCGTGTGGTCTTCCGCTGGTGGACGAACCACGCGGAGGTGCCGGCCAGGAACACGAAAATGGGCGCGCAATAATGTGTGATCCAGCGCGTGAAGAACACAGGAATGTTGGTCGCCTCCAGATCAGTAGGACTATACAGGAACGCATCCGCATGGAAGTAATCGCGCACATGGTCCAAGGCCATGATCACCATCACGATGCCGCGCAGCAGATCGATGGATGTGGAACGGGAAGCGGTGAGGGTCTTAGCCATTCGGAGGACTAACTTACGCAGGAAAGATCGGGCCTCGATCCATGCTTATGATCAACGCAAGTGCCAACGCTGATGCTGTGGTAAACCTCTTTACTTTCGCACTACTTGGATCACATAAGCTAATCAGATAATTAGCTGATCAGCTAATCGCCCAACTACTATGTCAAAAAAGGTAGATATCGTGTATCCCAAGAACGAGATCATTTGCAAGTCACTGTTGGGGATTAGCCATATGATGATCATCTTGCTTTTCTTGATCCCTCTGTATGCTTTGGCGCAAACCGATACGCTTGAAGTCGCTTGTGACACGACTGCTTTTGGAACACAGTACGAATTGAAGCAGATCACTTCGAATGGAACAATCGTCGCATTGGGCCATAGAGATGTCAAAGGAAGGAAAACAGGACGCTGGTGTCATCTCCGTCATGAGGATGCCCTTCGGATGGAAGGTGAATATCGGAAGGATATCCGGGTCGGGGTTTGGTGGATGAACAACCGTGAGTTCTTCGAGTATGACCGCAAGGGCAAGATCGTCGCCAAAGGCAGTGGCATGCGAGGGAACAACTCCATTCCTTTCTGATGGTGAATGCTGCATTCCGCGTTAGGGATAGAAGTGGAAAGCCTGCCAGACTACTCCAACACGAACCGCTCGCTCCAGGATCTGCTGTCCTTCTGCAAGCGGAGCACGTAGAGGCCGGGCGGCAAAGAACGCAGATCGAAGTCCGTGGTCGACCTTTCGATACGACCTTCCATGACCACCGAACCACGGGGATCCACCACACTGGTCATCGCGTTCGTCCATGCCCCATCATGCTGGACGCTTACGATGCCATTGCTCGGAATGGGGAACACACGTACACTGCGCTGCTCCAACTCCTCGATCGCATCCGGAATCTCAACACTTAAGATGCACGGCTCCGTGATCACCGGTTCGTTCAGGTCGAAGTAGAGGTTGGCTATGTTCGGGATGCTTTCACCTACGGAGAGACCGGGTCGTGTGTCGATCTTGAACAGGACATGTCCGTGGCTGTTCGCTTCGTCAAACGTGCTATCAGGCAAGAAGATGGGGTCGAACAGGAAGTGTAGGGCGCCATCACGGAAGAACCATGAGCAGGGATGGCTCGATCCGAGCAAATGGAAAGTGCTTGGGTCGAGGTCTTCGCTCAACGTGTCGGTGATCAACACCCGCAGCGCGGGCGCCGTTCCGGTATTCTGGAAGCGGATCCGGTATTCGGCAGAACGCCCATCCACCCCTTCTTGCGGTGTCAAGGACGTTGGGTACACATGCTTGTCGTTCGGATCGAAAGAAGCGCCCACGAACGTCGAATAGCTGTTCACGTTGTTGGTGAGGTCGATATCATCCTCCGTAGGAAGTACGGTCGCAACCAGATCCAACGCAGTCCCATTGGCCATGCCGAAGGGAATGTTGAACACTGCAAGCAACGTACGCTCTTCGCCGAAAGCGAGGCTATCCAAATTCCACACATAGGTCGAGCCTTGGACCGTGGCCGTTGGGCTGGAGGTGACCAAGTTCAACCAACCCGGTGTTTGCAGGAGCACCTCGACATTGTGTTGCACATCGCCCAGGTTGCCGACGTACACGAAGTGCGCCATGGATATGCCAGGCCAAACCCCACCTGTCCAATCGTTCTGCACGTAGAGGTCGTGTTCCGTGATGTTCACCTGAACGCCGAAATCCGTGTTCGGTACTACCTGCTCGTAGGTATCCACTGTGATCGGATATGAGTTGGGTTGAATACTCAGGACCTCCGGCACGTTCGGTTGTACAGTGATCGAATAGGTCCCGAAGGGAAGACCAAGCGCGTAATGGCCCAGACTGTCGGTGCCCGTGAAGCGCTGTTCGGTGAAATCGCCTACCGTCGCGTTCGGGATCGGTGGTTCACCGCCATCCTGGATACCATTCCCGTTGTCATCGCGGAAAACCGTGCCTGTTACCAAGGGCAACGGGTCGGGACATGTGCTATTGGTGATCGAACAAAGCGGCAAGGTCATTTGGACGTTGAACAGCTCGTTCGGTAGGCAGCTGACCGGCACGTTGGTGAGGTAGAACACATTGATATTGGGAGGTATCGACGGCAGGCAGCTCAACGGCAGGTTCGTGATCTCCAACCACTCCAAGGTTTCGGGCAGCTCCGGCAGCTCCGTCACCGGCAAGTCGTACAGGAACATCGAATACAATGTGGAAGGGAATGGTGGCAGGGTGTCGATCTGCTCGCATCCGTTCAGGTTCAGTGTGTATAGCGACGGTGGTAATTCGGTTGGAATGTCCATTGAACTGGACTGCATGAGCAATAGTAAAAGGCCAGAAGGCAACGCGGGTAGCTCGGGCCAGAACATGTCCGAGACCTCGAAGAACTCCAAGCTGGCGGGCAGCACCGGAGGTGGCATGAGTGGACATCCTTGGATCGAGAGCCCCTCCAATCCGGTTGGTATTGCGCCCAGGTCGCTCAAGGCATCGAGATACGAGATCACGATAGACTTACAATCCGCACCAACGACGAATTCACTGAGAAGAGGTGAGTAATAAATGGATACCGAGTTCACCCCCGTGCCCAGGTCGACGCTCTCCAATTGCTCGTTCAGGTCGGAGACCACCTGTGCATCGCTCAGTTCCGGAATCGCCAAGGAGACAAGCCCGGTGCTGTTCATACCGAGCGAATCCACTGTATTCGGGATGGCAGGCAGTGCAGCGAACGACGGTGCAAATTCCACCATCAAATTACGCAGGCCGATAGGCAACGCAGGCAATGTGGTCAATTGTGGAGCATCACTGACCCAAAGCCGTTGCAGCGTACTGCTTGATACCAATGGAAGTTCAACAGAGGGATAGCTATATAAGACCAGTTGCTCCAATGGGGCACCCACACTGGTCCATGTCAGCTCCATGCTTGGATCGAAGAAAGTGATGCGCAGTATATCCAACCCCGCCAAGGACTCCAATCCGGTAAGATCACAGGGCGACCAACCCACTCCGAGATCCCACTCGTTGGGTGTCAGCGTGGCGTTGTCGGTGGGCATGTTGCCATCGATATCCACCAGCCCCGGCGCCCAATCGTTCAGTGCTGTACGGAAGTCCACATCAGGGATGAAGACCGTTTGGGCACGAAGGCCAAGAACTGCGAAGAGCATGAAAAGAAGGACGGAGCTGCGCATCATGTGGTTGGATCTTGTAACGAATATAGCGCAGGGAATGATCCCTTATCCATTGTCACTTCAACCACCGATCTTCGCACCCTAGCCGCTCAGTGATCATCTGATTTTCTGACCATCTAATTATCTGATCCTCTACCATGGCCCAAAAGATCGACATCGAAGCCTCAAAGAACGAAGACCGGAGGAAGGATCATGTCACAAGGAACAAGTGTCAATTGATCAAGGTTTCATTATAAAACACACTCAGCGCCTCCGCTTGAGGCCTGCATTCTACTTTCGCACCTATGGCAGAGAAGATCGATATCGAAGCGAGTAAGAACGAAGACCACAACAAGCTTGCGGTAAGCGACCTCAACAAGCGATTGCATAAGATCCACCAAGGAGGTGGTGAAAAGCGCATAGCCAAGCAGCACGAGCAAGGCAAAATGACCGCCCGCGAGCGCATCGATACCCTGCTGGATAAAGGCAGTCCGCGCATTGAAGTGGGTGCCTTCGCGGCCGATGGCATGTACAAAGAGTACGGCGGCGCACCCAGTGCAGGTGTGGTGGTGGTGATGGGTTACGTTAGCAAACGCCAATGCATTGTGGTGGCCAATGACGCCACGGTGAAGGCCGGGGCCTGGTTCCCGATGGCCGGCAAGAAGAACCTGCGCGCACAGGAGATCGCGATGGAGAATCGCTTGCCGATCATCTACTTGGTGGACAGCGCGGGCGTTTTCCTGCCGATGCAGGATGAGATCTTCCCGGACAAGGAGCATTTCGGACGCATCTTCCGCAACAACGCGGTGATGAGCAGCATGGGCATTACGCAGATCAGCGCCGTGATGGGCAGCTGTGTGGCGGGTGGCGCCTATTTGCCGATCATGAGCGACGAGGCCCTGATCGTTGAAGGCACCGGCAGCATTTTCCTTGCGGGCAGCTACTTGGTGAAGGCCGCCATTGGTGAGGACATCGACAACGAGACCCTCGGCGGTGCCACTACGCACAGCCAGATCAGTGGCGTTACTGACTACCAGTGCAAGGACGATGCGGAGTGTTTGAAGACCATTCGCAGCCTTATGGACAAGCTGGGCAAGCCGAAGGACGCGGGTTTCAGTAGAGAGAAGGCCGTTGCTCCAAAAGCCGACCCGAAGGAGATCTACAGCCTACTCCCCATGGAGCGCACCAAGCCTTACGACATGCGCGAGATGATCGCACGCTTGGTGGACGATAGCGAATTCACCGAATACAAAGAGGGCTACGGCCAAAGCATCCTCACCGTCTATGCCCGCATCGATGGCTGGGCAGTGGGCATCGTGGCCAACCAGCGCAAAGTGGTGAAGAGCAAGAAGGGCGAGATGCAATTCGGTGGCGTGATCTACAGCGACAGCGCCGACAAGGCCACGCGCTTTATTGCCAACTGCAACCAGAAGAACATGCCGCTGGTCTTTTTGCAGGACGTCACCGGCTTTATGGTGGGCAGCCGCAGCGAACATGGCGGCATCATCAAGGACGGTGCGAAAATGGTGAATGCCGTGGCCAACAGCGTCGTACCAAAATTCACCATCATCATCGGCAACAGTTACGGCGCCGGCAACTACGCCATGTGCGGCAAAGCCTACGACCCGCGCTTGATAGTAGGTTGGCCCAGCGCCCAAGTAGCGGTTATGGGTGGCGACCAAGCCGCGAAAGTCTTGTTGCAGATCGAAGTCGCATCGCTCAAGAAAAAGGGCGAAGTCATTACCGCGGAACGCGAAGAAGAGATCCTTGGCAACATCCGCCAGAATTACTTGGACAGCACTACACCCTACTACGCCGCAGCACGGTTGTGGTTGGATGCGATCATTGATCCGCTGGATACGCGGACTTGGATTTCGATGGGTATTGAGGCTGCGGCGCAATCTCCGGCGACGAGGGAGTTTAATATGGGGGTTTTGCAGACGTGATGAAGAAATCAACTCTTGCAGTCATTGTTCTTCTTGCTGGAATTCTAGCGCTCATCGCCCTGGGGTTCTGGGGAGCATCCTATATGGCAAGTGCATCTCCTACCCTGCTCACACTTTTGGCCGGCGGGATTGGGTACATGGTGAGCCGACTGATTGAGTCATGGAAAGAAAGCAGAACACGGCTGCATGAAAAGAAGCGCGAGGTGTACAAGAACCTCATGGCGATGTGGCAGAATGTTCTCGTCAAATCCATTTCAAACAAAGCCAACAAGCAAGAACATCAACTCAGTCCGAAGGAAATCGAACAAGGTGTCCATGCCGCCTTTGAATCGGTGCTCTATGCCTCGGACGGTGTTGTGAAGAGCTACGGAACCTTACGCAATCTGGACTTCGCGAATAGTCCACCCGAGCAAACACTTTTCAAAGTTGCCGGGGTCTACATGGAGATGCGCAAAGACCTTGGGCATTCGTTCTCCACCGTCGATGAGGTCGATATCCTCAAGATGTTCATCAACCTCAGTTCTGCTGAGCAGGAACGTTATCGCTCAATGCTCAAGACCAAGTGACTTTGGGCGTGCTACCGCGCAAAGGCTCGGGTCGCGCTTTTCGTTCCAAGTCCTCGCCGGAATACCGGCTCCGGGCTTTCCACTGCAATCGCTCACGCGGAATTCGTCACTATTTTGCGATCATGAAGTACCAAAGCCTCGTTCTCCTCCTACTGTTCGTGACTTGCACTCTGACGACATCGGCCCAGAAGCTAGACGAAGACAAAGTGGATGAATTCACCAAGGTCGCCATCAAGCGAACCACTTGGGAGAAGTTTGTTGGTGGTGGAGGCATGGCTACGCTTTCAACGCACATTCGATTGTCAAAGCTCAACGAACGCGTTGTCATTGAACTCAAGATGATCCGCAGCAACACGGTCTATTCGATTGACGAAAGCGCCAACCTCATGTTCTTGTTTGCCAATGGCGATGTGGTCACCCTGCACAATAACGAGTTCGCGTTGACGTGTTCGGGTTGCGGAGCCACAGGCTTCGTTGGAAGCACCGGAATGGGAACGCACACACGATATCCAATCGGCGAGGAAGACATCGCGAAGATGTCCAAGGACACAATCGCAAAGGTGCGCATCTACACGAACGACGGTTACATCGAACGCGATGTCAGCAATAAGGAGAGTGCGATGGTTCAGAAGATGCTTGCCTTAGTCACACAGTAACGCGCCCCTGTCATGCCCAAATACAACAACTACCTTGCTGGTCGCGAACTCGAAGACCATCAAATCAAGAGCAAGACTGACAATTCCGTTTTAGGCTGGATTTGTGTAAAGCAATCAGGCATCGTGTCGTACCCGAAGAACATGACCTACGGTTACGCTTTCACCTTGGACGAACTGAACGAATAGATTCCCGATCGAAAGACGAAAGCCAAATGTCCAAAATACTGACGGTCACCGGTTGAACATGTCCCCTTTCCAATTGGCGGGGTTGTCCTGATTTGGGAGGTCAGGTCTTCCTCCAGCGCTTGTATGGTTCTTGTCCATTGAACCAGATGTCCTTACTATCGAAAACGAAGTAGTACATTCCTGCCGTTGTGAAGAACCATAGGACGTAGCTCTCCCAGTCAGTACCATGGTGCCATAAAATCTCTCTGACAATCCAGAACCAAGCGTAGACGTTGAACGCAACGACGTACAGTCTCTTGAACCAACTGTTGACGCTAGGAGCGGTTCGATCGAACGCCTTAGCATATCGTTCTCTGTATGATGACATAGTGCTAGTTAAACGGTGACAGCGACATGATCTATTACTGCCGCAGACTCTTCCACGACCATGGATCTCTTCTTACCCTTCCTTGAAGACACCTCCAACGGTATGCCTCTTTCCCGTAGCACTTTGTGCGCTGTCCCGTCATCCAGAATCTTAAAGATCTTCGACTTAGCATCCTCCAAGGACTGATGCGATTTCGCCCGGTGTCCTTGCACATAGACACGGAATACACCGTGTTCCTTTGCAATGCGGAAGCGCATCTGTGATCGCTTGATATGCCAACCATCGGATTGTAGCCTCCACTGTGGAGAGGCGACGAAGCGATTGCACCTTCCGATTTGCCGCATCATTCTGCTCGCCTCATTCGTACCAGTAAGGTCATCACAACAGAAGGTACCAACCGTCATACTTTCCCAATTCGGATGATCGACATTAAACCTTGGCAGGGTCTCCCGTTTATAGGGGACCCTGACATGGCAAAGTACTACAATAAACTACTCGTCGTTCCTCCTCGCTTGTGGGCTTTCCGCTACGATCGCTCACGCGGAATACGGCGATATCCGATGATCCGGCATATCCCAAAACATTCGTTCGCACGATATGGTCCGGTTCCATGCGGAACGTGTTCGCACAACGGTACGCATTGCGGCATCCCGTTCATGGCATGCCATGTCGGGTCGACCATGGTCGACCCTTACCGGTGGAACCGATCCTTCCCCCAATTCGCCGGGTTGCCCCGGATGTATTTCGCGATGCGCATCCATTCCGCCTGATCGCGGATGATGCGGTCCCAATAATTGTGTTGCCATACAGGTGTACCACGGGGTAACGATGCATCGCGGTACGCGATGCGTGTAACCGACGATTTGAATGCCCGCACGATCCGTCCCAACGAACCGTGGGCCACGATGGGCATGACACGCGTTGTCGGTGCCGGTGGGTCCGTGGGCAGGCGTAGGGACCGATCATGATCGGTCCGGGTTTGTGCGTAGGGCGCGTTCCCGGTGTCATCATTCGTTGATGTTCCATGGTCACCGTGATCCGCGTTTTCGGGTGGTGGTACATCGGGCGTTGCATCGGGCGTTGCCGTATCGTGCGTCACGACGTCGGACGTTATGGTGTCGGACGTTATGGTATCGGCCCGATCATGATCGGGCCCTACGCGTTCCGGTTGTTGCAACCGTTCCCGTATCACCACGAACCCGTGCACATGGTTGGGCATCACCACGAACGCATCGATGTCCATATGCGGCATGTGTTCCGGTATGGCATCCCAACACCGTTGCGCCAATTCGCCGATGGGCGATCGATGCATTACACCATCCGCAATGTGTCCAAACAAATGGCGTCGGTCATCGGTACAGATGGTCAGGTAACCTACCTGTCGGCAGGCAGGTACGCGCCTTGTTGGGCGTAATCGTATCCCCGCATGCGGATGGTGCGGCGTTGCGGCAATTCGTTGGACATGAACGAATATCGGGATCAACCCTCACGCCTACAATTCACAACCAAGATCGCGCCCCCTCACCCCACCAAATACGTCAGCCCGTCGTTCACGCCTTCGTAGAGGTCGCGCACCCGGTATTCCTCGCACAGATTGCGGAACTGCTCGCGGATGGGCTTGAAGCCATCGTGGAACGGACACGGATGGCTGTCGCTGCATTTGCTAAGGCCCAGGCCGCATTGCTTGAAAACGTCATCGCCGTCCATGGTGTGTACGATCCGGATCACTGGCAGGTCCGCCTGTTCGGGTGAGATGTAGAATCCGCCACGCGGTCCTTTTAGGCTGCAGATCAGGTCCGCCTTCACCAGCCGTTGCAGCAGCTTGCCCACGGTGTGTTCGTTCTCACCGATGAAGACGGACACATCCTTCAGGCTCACCCGTTCACCGGAAGAGAGCTTGGAGCCGAGGAAGACCACGGCCTTGATGGCGGCTTTGCAGCTGAGGCTCAACATTGAACTAGTTGCCCAGGAACAGGTGACCCAGCTCCGAGATCATTTCTTGGGTCCAGGGTGGATCGAAGGTGATGTTCACGGTCACCTCGTAGCCCGGGAACGCCATCTTCAGCGCTTCCATGGTGTTGGCTTGAATGGATTCGCCCATGGGGCAGAATTCCGTGGTGAAGGTCATGGTGCAGGTCACTTTGCGCGCGTCGTTCTCACCGAATTCCAGTTCGTACACTAGACCGAGGTCCACGATGTTCAACCCGATCTCCGGGTCGTCCACGAACCGCAAGGCCTCGAGGCCGGTTTCGCACTTTTCGTTGTTGTTGGTCTTGATGTTCATTTCCGGAAGGGCTTGTGGATCACCAATTGCATGACGTTCCAGTTGTAAAGTACGGCGGTGGCCAGCAGTGCGATACTGCCAGCAGAGAGCAGGATCTTGGAGGAGAAGAGGATACCGCAACCGAAGAGGACGAAGCCCAACAGATAGGCCAGCGCCATGGCTTGGTATACGGGTTCGCTGAACAAGTCCTTCGGGCTGGGCATCTTGCCCATGGAAGCGCGGTGGCGATACACCTTGTTCCACACGATAAAGGGCAGCGTCTTGAAGGTCATACCCAAGATGATCGCGGTAAGCCAGCCGAAGAAGATGGTGAAACCATAGAGCAGCACCACGTTGGTCTGTGCTCCAGAGGTGGTCAGCAGCACGCCGATCAACGCCAGCAACACCAGCGTTGGTAGCAGCAACAGCGCAACCGCCAGTAGCGATGTTTTCATCTGGTCGTCCACCTTCTTCCGGATGCGTTCGTTGTAGGTCTGCTTGCAGTAGTAGGCGAAGAGCAGCAACGCCAGCAGCACCATGCCTGCGGGGATGAAGCTGAGGCTTGGGCTCCACCGGAAGAGGAACAGCAAACCGTAGAGCACCAGTCCCGCGTTCACTAACAAGTACACGACCCACAGCAGTTTCGGAGAGCTGTACTTGGAGATCAGGAACATGGGGATCAGCCGCGAGCCGACGCCCAGCACCAGCAGCAGGAACCAGCCCACCAGACCAAGGTGCGCGTGCAGGGAGAGGAAGTACAGCGAGTTTTGGGGCAGCACGAACATCGTAAAGTTGAACAGCATCGCGAGCCCGAGCGACACCGTGAGCAGCAACCAAATGGTGGCCGTAAAGACGAACACCGCGTGGACGTTCATCCGCTTACTCTCCGAAATACTGAAGGCGATATTGATGCTGTAAGCAAGCACGGCACCCGTAACCAGCGAGCCGCCCAATTGCGCTATCCAGCCCAAGTTGAAGGTGTAGAAACCATACACCAGCAGCGGGATTCCCACGGCGGCCAAGGCAAAGGACGCATGCCCCAACTTGGTGCTGTAGAGGTCGTTCTCGATCAGCACCGGCACCAGCTGATGGCTGGCGCCCAGTATGATCATGGTGGCCCAACCCAGCGCCATCACATGGGTAATGGCCAAGATGTGCGGCTGGAAATAATGCCCGGTGAACGCATCGCCGGAAGTAAGCAGCAGTAAGGTGGCCACAAGGAACGAGACCGCCCCGTAGACATAGAACGGGATCACCACCTTGTGCGAGGTGGTGCGGGCCACATTGCTGCTCAGGGCCGGACCCATCATTCAGGGCTTGAAGATGAAGAGCTTCACGTTGCCCTCGCTGATCTCCTTGGCGCGGTACTCGAATTTGCGTTCTTCCAATTCGGGCAGCAGGAACACGGGGATCCGCTTGTGGTCCACGAAAAGCGCTTGGCCCTCGGGAAGCTTATCCAACTCGTCCAAGATGGTGAGCATGGGCAAAGGCATCTCCAAATGACGCACGTCGATGGTGGTGGTGTGGCCCTCGAATTTCTTCACCCAAGTTTCGAAGTCATCGTCATTGCCCTTCACGGTGGCGTCGGGGATGGTGCTGGCTTCCGACTTGAAAAACCACGTGTGGTACGTACCGTCGTCCACCACTTCCGAGTAGGTTTTGAAGCCTTGTTTTTCCAACAGCAGGATCAGCGGGATCGGTTCAAAGTCGTTGATGATCTTCAGCGTTTGCAGGGGCTCCAAGGCCTTCACCTTTCCAAGGATCAGATTGAAGGGATCCTTGCCTTCGTTGAGGATGGGCCGCACGTCCAGTTCCAGCACGTTCTCCGGCGTGACCTGCTTCATGAAATCCGGCATGGGCGCAAGTGTCTTGACCTCCTCCCCGTTCACGGATCGGTCTATGCCGAAACCCAGCGGTTCCATTTTGGCGAAGAAGTCCTCCGGCGTTACGCCGCCGATCTTGCTGGCCATGCGAATGGTGGCGCGCGAGGCGATCAGTTTGCGCAGCAGCGGATTGCGCAGCTTGGTGTACTTGGGCGAAAGGCTGATGATCGCCTCCAAGGCCGCTGGGTGCTCCTTCAGCAGCGTTGCGATCTTGGTATTGGCGTTGATCGTGATCATAAGAGAAGATCGAACCGCAGATGAACGCTGATACACATGGATGTCGGACAGTAGCGTCCGCTCAATAACTGGTCCATTTCAGGCTGATCGGTGTTGATCCTTTTCATGTGTTCAGTGCATCGAACGTTCCAATTCCGCGGCCTTGGGGAAGAGGATATTGTTCTCCAAGTGGATGTGCACGTGGGTATCATCCTCCAACTCGTGCAGCGTGCGGTAGAGCAAGGTGTAGCTCGCGCAGGCGTCGCTCGGCAAGGTGGAGCCTTGGGTCACCTCGTTGATCTCGTCGAGCTTTCCGCCGACCGAAGCATGCTCTTTCATCAAGGTTTCCATGTTGTCCTTGAAGCGGCCCATGGTGCTCGCGGGCAAAGGCTGTCCGCTGTTCTTGGCAGCCACCAATTGCTTGATGTAGGGGAACATGTTGCGCTCCTCTTCGGGCAGATGTGCGTTGAATTCCGCAGCCACCTCGTCCACCAACTTGCGCACTTGGTGCAGTTCAGGATGGTTGTGCGCGTGTACTTGCTCCACCTTGGCCGCATACTGCTGCAGGTCGGGGATGGTCTTGCGCAGGTAGGCGTGGTGCGTGTTCACAATGAAGTCCGCCAGGAAATCGATGTTCCAATCGTTGTAAGGCAGCGCAGCTGAAGTGTTCGCGTGGTTCCCTTCGCGCAGCTCCTGCTCTATCCGGACGACATCCAGACCCTTGGCAGCGCATGCTTCCCGCACGGTGAGGTGGCCGTTGCAGCAGAAATCAAGGCCGTACTTCTTGAAGACCTCCGCCTTCCCCATGTCCTTGGTCACGATCTCCGCAAGAGTTTCAGATCCTACGCCGGTAGGCCGCTTGGTGATCTTCACCCTCCACCACGCAGGGCCTTGTTCCAGATATTCCCAGGTGAAGACATCGCCCATCTCGCCTTGCATCTGGTAGTACAAGGGCTTAGGGTCGTGGTCGTTGTGGATGGTGAGGCTCTCCCCTTCTTTCAGGGCATGGTAGCGTGCGAAAATGGTGGCGTGCTTTTCCCGTGGCGCCAGCTTCGTAACGTCCAAGTTGTTCCCTTCGGAAGTGTTCCCACCAGCGATGCGTTTGGTGATCTTCACCTTCCACCATTCAGGTCCTTCCTCCAAATACTCCCAGCCGATGGCATCGCCGTGTTCGGCCTCCAAGTGGTAACGCAGCGGCTTGGGGTCGTGGTCATTATGAATGGTAAGGCTCTCCCCTTCCTGCAACTGGTCAATGCGCCCGAAAATGGTGGAGTGTTTGATCGCCGGTGGCAGCTGGGTCACGTCCAAGATGTTCCGGCCGGCCTCGTTGTTGCGGGGTGCTTGCTTGGTGAGTTTCACCCTCCACGACACAGGTCCTTTTTCCAAGTACTCCCAGCCGATGGTGTCTTGGTGCGTGTGACCCAACTGGTGGCGCAGCGGTGCTGGATCGTGATCGTTGTGGAGGATCAGGCTTTCACCTTCCTTGAGTTCGGCAATGCGTGCGAAGATGGTGGAGTGCTTCACCTGCGGCGCCAGCTGGGTAGCGTCCAGGATGTTTTCGGTTGTTGTTTCCATGGTTTGCTTGATGATCGGTAGCGGATGCAAAGGTAGGAAGTAAAAGTCATTAAAAGTATTTTAATGCTTTTATCCGGCACGAGGCAGAAGGACCGATCGACGACCTTCGATCAATACGCATTGAGGAGTCAAAAAAAGTGTGCTTCGGTCAGGCCTTCGATACCTTCACCTGCCACACCTCCGGCCCGGCTTGCAAGTACTCCCAAGTGAAGGGCAACTTGTTCTCCGCCTCGATCTGGTAATAGAGCGGCTTGGGGTCGTGGTCGTTGGTGAAGATAAAGGCCTCACCGGGCTTCAATTCAGCGAACGAATCGAAGACCATGTCATGGCGCTTCGCCGGGTGGAACGGGCGCACATCGAAGGTGTTCACCACCATGCTCGTTGCCTCCTCCGGGGGCTTCTTCCCTATCTCCTTGCGGATATGCACCACGTACTCGCCGGGTTCCTTTTTGAGGTAGGTCCAGCTGAACTGTCCTTCGAAACTGTCGCAGAAAATGTTGTGGATCTCGGTGGGATCGGTGGCCGCGATAAGCTCCATGATGTGCCCCTCCTCCATCATGCCGTAACGGTGGAAGACCACGTGCCGCAGGTCCGACGGATCCATTTTGCGCAGGTCCATCAGTGTGGAGATGTCCGTGAACTCACGTCCCACGGAGTCCTCTTGGCGCGTCACCATCACCTTCCAATCGCGACCGCCACGCTGTAGGTATTCCCAACCCACCACATCGCCGTGGATGGAACGGAACTCATAGTACAGTGGCAAAGGGTCGTGGTCGTTGATGAAGATGAAGCGCTCACCAACGGGCAGTTCCTTGAACAATTTCAACAGGGTACGGTGGCGGTCCATAGGCACCATTACGCGCACATCGAGTTCTTGGGGAAGATGGGCTGAGTCGGTCATGTTCGCTTGCGGCAGTAGCTCGTTGCCGCCGGGCAAAGTACAAGTCGACGATGATCTATGGGCTGACGTTCATCAGCAGGCGGAGCGTGAACTAGAGCATATGGTCCGCCGCCATCAGTTGGCGTATGGCCTCGGATCTTCGGATCAGAATGATTCCGGTCTGGTGATAATTGCTGGCAACAAAGCGTTGTGTTTTGTCCGCATGCGTGATGGAGCAGAGGCGGAACAGATCTGCTTTCAGAAAGCCTACTGCTTGATGAACCAACACGCCTTCGGTTGCGGACCCATGGTGCGCGCGCAGTACGATCCTGCGGGTAGCGATGCGATGTTGAGGTCAACGGTGCTACCGATCCGTTCTTGGGCAATGGCCATTGACTGGCCGAGCGCATTGAAGATCTGGGCAGAAGGGTCCGACTCATCCAGCCGGATCGTTAACTGATCAGAGGCTGGGTTAGGCCATACCAAAAGTGTGTTCCGGTCTGGTGTATAGGTTACGGAACGCACCTCGGAAATGGCCTCCGTACCGTCATGATCGATCTGCTTCAAGCGGTAATAGGAAACGCCTTCCAAAGGTGATGGGTCCCGTGTGCCATAGGTATTCATCAGTTGGCCATCGCCTACTCCATCCACTTCAGAAACGGACTCCCACACTACGAGATCAGCACTTCGCTGCACTTCGAAACCGGCATTATTATGCTCACTTGCTGTTGCCCATTCGATAGCAACCCCGTTGGTCGCCGGCTTGGCATCAAAACGCACCAGTTCTATGGGGAGCGGACTGGACACGTAGACACTGAAGTTGTCGAACAACATGCCATACGATGTGGTGAAGTCGGGCTTGATGCGTAGCGCATGGCTCGTGGATGTTGCGGTGAAGAACAACCGTTCGCGTAGCATGTTCCACCCACCTGTACGGGTAACGACAGCACTGAGCGCACCTGCAACAGATACCGTTACGGAAACTGTAGTGGGCGTGCTGGGACTGGCCCGGCGCGTTGCGTCAAATTCGAGGGCATAGACGGCACCCACTATGAAACCGGTAATGGTCTGGCACAACAAGCGATCGTCTGCTGTAGAGCTTGCATTGGTATGCCCGTCCACCTCGGCTACTTTGTCCGATCCGGTGCCGCCATAAACACTGGCTGCGTTGACCTCCATATCGCAGGTCCATCCCGTAGTACCGCTTTCAAAGCCGGGGTTGGTAACGGTTTGTGCAAATACAACTCCATGGCTGAACATAACAAAGCCTAGCAAAAGCCACGCAATGAAGGTGTCATGTAGGTACTTGAAGAGGATGGTCCGGAATTTCACGTTGCCTTCTACGGCAGGGCCAGATGAAGGTTCGGAGGAATCGAGGATTCCTTGATGGCCGCTCCTTAGTACTCCGATGACACGGAAGAGCCTATTTGATCGTTGACCGATCGATTTTCAAGCCGGATCCTGGGAGGGCATCACATTAAGGTGCATCTACTATTAACTGACCATGACATTGGTCATTATCAGAAGCAACAACGCGCCATAACTTTAGTGGAATACAACCCGAAACCATGATCAAGCGCGTCCTTTTAATTGCACTCGGTATTTTCTTGGTGGCCCAATTGGCCCAACCGGATCGGAGCGTTCCCGCTATCGATCCAGCACAGGACATGTTGACGGTTACCGGGGCTCCTGCGGAGATACAGCAGCTCGTG
>Ga0138256_10000939_pt1 | contig 31410 bp, 29 predicted proteins | sample KNB2016incub_MG_FD_105486 | JGI IMG/M metagenome (GOLD analysis project Ga0138256, IMG submission 105486) | Active sludge microbial communities from wastewater in Klosterneuburg, Austria - KNB2014incub_MG | ecosystem: Engineered > WWTP > Activated sludge > Unclassified | place: Austria... | reverse complement strand
GCCCTGCCCGGCTCGGCTCGGCTCGGCTCGGCTCGGCAAGCCAGGTCAGGGTGGCTACAGTCGGGCCCATGGACATCGACAACGACATCGACATCGACATCGCGACCCTGCGCCGCATCCTGTCGCAATGCCGCACCATCGCGGTGGTCGGCTTGTCGGCGCAATGGCATCGGCCGAGCTTCTTCGCCGGCAGCTACCTGCAGCAGCAGGGCTATCGCATCGTGCCGGTGACGCCGGCCTACGCCGAGGTGCTGGGCCAGAAGGCCTATGCCAGCCTGCGCGACATCCCGTTCGCCGTCGACATGGTCGACATCTTCAGAAAGACCGACGATGTGCTGCCGGTGGCGCGCGACGCGATCGCGATCGGCGCCCGCTGCCTGTGGCAGCAGCTTGGGGTGCTCAACACCGAAGCTGACGCGCTGGCCCGTGCCGCCGGCATCGACAGCGTGATGAACCGCTGCGTGAAGATCGAGCACGCGCGTCTGTTCGGCGGCCTGCACTGGGCCGGCGTGAACACGCGCGTGATCTCGGCCACCCGGCCGGCAGCGCCTGCCCTGCAAGGCAGCCACCATGGCTGAGCACCGCTTCCGGCCCGAGACGCTGGCCATCCACGCCGGCCAGTTGCCCGACGCGGCCACCGGGGCGCGTGCACTGCCAATCTATCAGACCACCAGTTTCGTCTTCGACAGCGCCGCGCATGCTGCGGCGCTGTTCAACCTGCAGACTTTTGGCAACGTCTATTCGCGGCTGTCCAACCCGACGGTGGCCGCGCTCGAAGAGCGGGTGGCTGCGCTGGAGAACGGCCGCGCCGCCGTCGCCGCCGCATCGGGCATGGCCGCCGAGGCACTGGCGCTGATGACGCTGCTGGGCAGCGGCGATCATGTCGTGGCCGCCGGCGCCTTGTACGGCGGCAGCGTGACGATGCTGGCCGTCAGCCTGGCCAAGTTCGGCATCGAAGTCAGCTTCGTCGACGCACGTGACCCGCAGGCCTTTGCGGCCGCGATGCGCCCGAACACCCGTGCCGTCTACGCCGAAAGCCTGGGCAACCCCAGCCTGGTGGTGCTGGACATCACCGCGGTGGCCGAAGTGGCGCACGCGCACGGCGTGCCGCTGGTGGTGGACAACACCGTGCCCAGCCCCTGCTTGTGCAACCCGCTGGACCTGGGTGCCGACATCGTCGTGCATTCGGCCACCAAGTACCTGGGCGGACACGGCACCACGCTCGGCGGCGTGGTCGTGGAGAGCGGTCGCTTTCCCTGGGACAACGGCAAGTTCCCGGGCATGACCGAGCCGTCACCCAGCTACCACGGCGTGCGCTTCTTCGAGACCTTCGGCGACTTCGGCTTCACGATGCGTTGCCGCATGGAGACGCTGCGCGTCTACGGCGCCGCGCTGGCGCCAGGCAGTGCCTGGCAGATCCTGCAAGGCGTCGAAACGCTGCCGCTGCGCATGGAACGCCACTGCGACAACGCGCTGGTGGTGGCGCGTTTTCTGCAATCGCATCGGGCGGTGAACTGGGTCAACTACCCGGGCCTGCCCGAGCATCCGCAGCATGCGCTGCTGATGCGACAGATGCGCGGCGCCTCGGGGTTGCTGGCTTTCGGCGTCAAGGGCGGTGAGGCCGCCGGCGTGCGTTTCATCGAAGGCGCGCAGTTCATGAGCCACCTGGTCAACATCGGCGACACGCGAACGCTGATCAGCCATCCGGCCAGCACGACCCACCGGCAGCTCGAACCCGAGCAACTGGCCGCGGCCGGTGTCGGGCCCGACATGGTGCGCATCTCGGTCGGTCTGGAGCACATCGACGACATCCTTTGGGACATCGATCAGGCGCTGTTGCAGGCCGTGAGCTGACCGCTTGCAGTCGGGGATTGAAGGGGGATGACCATGCACCGCTTGCTGCAGTGGACGACGTTGCTGGGCCTGTTGCCCTTGCTCAGCAGCCCGGTCCGGGCCGAGCGGCGCCGGACGAGCAGCGCATGGTCGAAGCCGTCAAGGCCCGCACGTCGGCCGCAGTGGCCCTGCTCGGACGTTCGGTGAACATCAACAGCGGCACGCTCAATCCCGATGGCTTCAGCGAGTTCGTTGCGCAGAACCTGCCAGGCAGTACGGCGACGATCAGCTTTGCCGAGGCCTATCCGCCGATGCCCGGCAGCACCGGCAACCAGGCGCTGCAGCAGTTGTATTCACAGATCAGCATCGATCTCGGCTTGGGCCGCGGCAAGCGGCTGACCCGTCGTCGCGCGGCGCCGGCGATATCCAGGTTTCGGCGCCCCATGTCGACGGACTCGATGGCCAGAGCGCGGCGGGCGGCGGCGCGCACACTCCGTTCGAGTCCCTGTTTCCGGCTTCGATCGACGCAATGCGATCGGCGCCGCCATTCTGATCCATCGCCCGACGCGTTGATGACGGGGCTGCGGCCGGGCGTACGATGACCGACCTTGCCTGTGCGGAGACGCTGCATGTACCGAAATGATCTGATGTCCGGCCAGCGCATCCTGGTCACCGGCGGCGGCACCGGGCTGGGTCGGGCGATGGGCGAGCGCTTTCTGTCGCTGGGGGCCGATCTGGCCATCTGCGGCCGCCGCAAGGCCGTGTGCGACGAGACGGCCGAGGCCTGGCGCACGCAGTTTCCGGGCCGACACATCGATACCTTCGGTGTCGACATCCGCGACGCGCCGGCGGTCGACGAGATGGTCGAAGCGCTGTTCGCCTGCGGAGGCCTGAGCGGTCTGGTCAACAACGCTGCCGGCAACTTCATCGCGCCCACCGAAAGCCTGTCGCCGCGGGCCTTCGACGCCGTTGCCGGCATCGTCTTCCATGGCAGCTTCTACGTCACGCAGGCGGTGGGTAAACGCTGGGTGGCCCAGGCCAAATCCGGCGTCTGGAAGCCCGGCCAGCCCTATCGCAACGTGATGAGCATCATCGTCACCTGGGTCGACAACGGCAGCCCCTATGTGGTGCCGTCGGCGATGAGCAAGGCCGGCATCGACGTCATGACCAAGTCGCTGGCGGTCGAATGGGCAAAGTACGGCGTGCGCCTGAATGCGGTGGGCCCCGGCGAGATCCCCACCGAAGGCATGAGCAAGCGATTGAACCCCGGCGAAGAACCCGGCGCGCGCAGCCGTGAACGCAACCCCATGGCCCGAGCCGGCGCCATGAGCGAACTGCAGAACCTGGCCAGCTTTCTGATGGCCCCGGGGCAGTGCGACTGGCTGACCGGGCAGAGCATCATGATGGACGGTGGCAGCGCGCTGGCCACGGGCGGCAACTTCTACGAACTGCGAAGCTGGAGCGACGCCGACTGGCAGGCCGCGCGCGAGCGCATCGACGCGCAGAACAAGAAGGACCGAGCGGGGCGATGAATCATGCCTGCGCATGAAACTTCGCCAGCGGGGGCTCGGGTCGTTCCGGCCCAACGGCGCGACCCGCGTTGAACCGGGGCCGGACCATGTGGAAACACGACGGCGAACTGTTCGCGCTGATGCGATCGAGGTTTTCAAGACCTTAGGCGTGATGTGAGGAACCATGATGAGCATCTACGACCAGCACCTGGACAAGAACTCGGCCAACCATGTGGCCTTGTCGCCGGTGAGCTTTGTCGAGCGCAGCGCCGAAGTCTTCGGTGACCTGCCAGCGGTGGTGCACGGCGCGCGCTGCTACACCTGGGCGCAACTGCGCGAGCGTTCGGCACGCCTGGCTGCGGCCCTGCGTGCCTTGGGCGTCGGACGCATGCACACCGTCAGCGTGATGCTGCCCAACACGCCCGAGATGGTCGAGGCGCACTATGCGGTGCCTGCGCTGAACGCGGTGTTGAACACGCTGAACACGCGACTGGACGCGCCGCTGCTGGCCTGGCAAATGAACCACTGCGAAGCGCGGGTGCTGATCACCGACCGCGAATTCGCACCGCTGATGGTCGAGGCCGTGCGCCTGCTGCGTGAACAGCATGGCCGCGAGCTGATCGTGATCGACGTTTCGGACAGCGAATACCACGGTGCCGGCAAACGCATCGGCAACCACGACTACGAGGACCTGCTGCGCCGACACGACCCCCTGGCGCAGCTGGACGGCCCGGCGGACGAATGGGATGCCATCGCCGTCAGCTACACCAGCGGCACCACCGGCGACCCCAAGGGTGTGGTCACGCACCACCGCGGCGCGTACCTCAATGCAGTGTGCAACGCGGCCACCTGGACGATGCCGCATTTCCCAAAGTACCTGTGGACGCTGCCGATGTTCCACTGCAACGGCTGGTGCTTTCCCTGGACCGTGGCGATGCTCGGTGGCACCCATGTCTGCCTGCGCCGTGTCGAGGCGCAGGCCATCCTGCTGGCGATGCGCGACCACGGTGTCGATCATTACTGCGCCGCGCCGATCGTGCACAGCCTGCTGCTCAATGCGCCGACCGAGATGCACCAGGGCATTGCGCAGAAGGTGCGAGGCATGGTGGCCGGCGCCGCGCCGCCGGCGGCGATGATCGAAGGCATGGCCCATCTGGGCATCGACATCACGCATGTCTACGGCTTGACCGAGGTCTACGGCCCGGCGGCGGTGGCCGTCAAGCGCGACCGCTGGGCCACCGAGAGCCTGTCCGAGCAGACGCGGCTGAATGGTCGCCAGGGTGTGCGCTACATGCTGCAGGAAGGCATGACCGTGCGCCACCCCGAGACGCTGCAGTTGCTGCCCGCCGACGGCCAGACCATGGGCGAGATCATGTTCCGCGGCAACATCGTGATGAAGGGCTATCTGAAGAACCCGGCTGCCAGCGACAAGGCCTTCGACGGCGGCTGGTTCCACACCGGGGATCTGGCGGTGATGGAGGCCGACCACTACGTCAAGATCAAGGACCGCAGCAAGGACATCATCATCAGCGGCGGCGAGAACATCAGCAGCATCGAGGTCGAAGATGCGCTGTACCGTCACCCGGCCGTGCTGGCCTGCGCGGTGGTGGCGCGTCCCGACCCGAAGTGGGGCGAGACGCCGGTCGCCTATGTCGAGATCAAGACCGGATCGACGGTCAGCGCCGAAGAACTGGTCCAGCATTGCAAGGCACTGCTGGCCAGCTACAAGCTGCCGCGCGAGATCCGCTTCGAACCGATCCCGAAGACCAGCACGGGCAAAATCCAGAAGTTCCAGCTGCGCGAGCGGGCCCGCAGTAGCTCGGCGATCGAATGAGGAGCAAGCCATGAACACAGACACCCTGGTCCAGCATCACCAAGATGAACGCGGCGTGGTCACGCTCACGCTGAACCGCCCCCAAGCCTTCAATTCGCTGTCCGAAGCCATGCTGGCCGCGCTGCAGGCGCAACTCGACACCGTGGCGGCCAATGCGAAGGCGAGGGTGGTGGTGATCGCCGCAGCAGGCCGCGCCTTCTGCGCCGGTCATGATCTGAAGGAGATGCGCGCCGAGCCGTCGCTGGCCTACTACCAGCGCCTGTTCGCGCAATGCGCGCAAGTGATGCTGGCCATCCAGCGCCTGCCGGTGCCGGTGATCGCGCGTGTGCAGGGCATTGCCACCGCCGCCGGCTGCCAGCTGGTGGCGATGTGCGACCTGGCAGTGGCCGCAGCCGACGCACGCTTTGCCGTCAGCGGCGTCAACCTGGGTCTGTTCTGCAGCACGCCCAGCGTGGCGCTCAGCCGCAACCTGTCACGCAAGGCCGCCTTCGAGATGCTGGTCACCGGTGACTTCATCGGCGCTGACGAGGCGCGCGCCAAAGGGCTGATCAACCGTGTGGCGGCCGCCGATCAGCTCGACGCCGAAGTCGAACGACTGGTCGCCAGCATCGTGGCCAAGCCGCAGGTGGCCATCGCCGCCGGCAAGGGGCTGTTCTACCGGCAACTGGAGGAAGGCATCTCCGCGGCCTACGACGATGCCGGGCAGACCATGGCCTGCAACATGATGGACGAGTCGGCGCTCGAGGGCGTGCAGGCCTTCATCGACAAGCGCAAGCCGGCCTGGTGACCCGGACTACCAGGCCGTTTCGGCCTGTCGGTCACATCCCCGCATAAGTGGGACCACCACCGCCCTCGGGCGCAACCCAGACGATGTTCTGCGTCGGGTCCTTGATGTCGCAGGTCTTGCAGTGCACGCAGTTCTGCGCATTGATCACCAGGCGGTCGCCACCATCTTCGGTCTTCACGAATTCATAGACACCAGCCGGACAGTAGCGGCTCTCGGGCCCGGCGTAGCGGGCCAGGTTCACCAGCACCGGCACGCTGGCGTCTTTGAGCGTGAGGTGTGAGGGCTGATCTTCGGCGTGGTTGGTGTTGCTGATGAACACCGAGCTCAGCCGATCGAAGGTCAAGACGCCGTCGGGTCTGGGGTAGCGGATCGGCTCGACCTGGCCGGCCGCGTGCAGGCGGACATGATCGGGCGAATGGCGGTGCTTGGTCCAGGGCGGGCTGCGCAGGCCCAGCTTGGGCAGCAGCCACTGTTCAATGCCGGTCATCAGCGTGCCCACCGTGTTGCCGTACTTGAACCACTGCTTGAAGTTGCGCGCGCGATGCAGCTCTTCATGCAGCCAGCTCTTCTCGAAGGCTTGCGGATAGGCAGACAACTCGTCGGCGCTGCGGCCGGCTTTGATCGCGGCAGCCGCCGCCTCGGCCACCAGCATGCCGGTCTTGATCGCCGCGTGGCTGCCCTTGATGCGTGATGCGTTCAGCGTGCCGGCTTCACAGCCAACCAGGGCGCCGCCCGGAAACACCAGCCTGGGCAGGCTGACCAGGCCGCCGGCGGTGATGGCCCTGGCGCCGTAGCCGATGCGCTTGCCGCCTTCGATGTGGGCACGGATCGCCGGATGTGTCTTCCAGCGCTGCATTTCCTCGAACGGGCTGATCCAGGGGTTCTGGTAGTCCAGTCCGGTGACGAAACCCAGCGTCACCTTGTTGCCTTCCATGTGGTACACAAAACCGCCGCCGTAGGTCTGCTCGTCCATTGGCCAGCCGGCGGTGTGCACCACCAGGCCGGGCCTGGCGTTGTCGGCCGGCACTTCCCACAGCTCTTTCACGCCGATGGCGTAACTTTGCGGGTCGCGGCCCTCGTCGAGCTTGAAGCGGGCAATCAAGCGCTTGCCCAGATGCCCGCGCGAACCTTCGGCAAAGATCGTGTACTTGGCCGTCAGCTCCATGCCGAGCTGGAAGCCGTCGTGCGGCTTGCCGTCCTTGCCCACGCCCATGTTGCCGGTGGCCACGCCGCGCACGGCGCCGTTTTCATCGAACAGCACCTCGGCCGCCGCGAAGCCGGGGAAGATCTCGACGCCCAGCGCCTCGGCCTGCTCAGCCATCCATTTGGTCACCGCGCCCAGGCTGATGACGTGATTGCCGTGGTTGTGAAAGCACTCGGGCAGCAGCCAGGCCGGCGTGCGTTGCGCGCCGCGAGCGTTGAGGAACAACACCTCGTCACCCGTCACGGGTTGGTTCAGCGGTGCACCCTGCGCCTTCCAGTCGGGCAACAGTTCGGTCAGCGCCCGCGGGTCCATCACGGCACCAGAAAGGATGTGGGCCCCTGGTTCAGATCCCTTTTCCAGCACCACCACCGACAGCCCGGCGTCCAGCTGTTTCAGGCGGATCGCGGTGGCAAGGCCGGCCGGCCCGGCGCCTACCACCACCACGTCGTAGGGCATCGCTTCGCGGGGACCGTATTGCTCGAGGATTTCCTGTGGCGTCATGCCGATCGTCTCCAGTGCGGGATGGGCAAATTCTACGCGGCGATGCACAAAAAAGAACGATCGTTCTTTTCCTCGACGCGCTTCCGAAAGGTCGCGTGCTATCGTCATTTCGACTTGTCTTCGGAGCGCAGCTGTGACCTATCAGATCGATCTTGCAGGCCGTGTGGCCATGGTCACCGGAGCGTCCAGCGGTCTGGGCGAGCAGTTCGCGCGCGCACTCAGCCGGGCCGGTGCCGGCGTCGTGCTGGCAGCACGCCGGCTGGAGCGCTTGAAGACACTGCGCGCCGAGCTCGAGGCTGAAGGGGGTGATGCGCATGTGGTCGAGCTCGACGTGACCGACCACGACAGCATCCGGGCTGCCGTGGCGCATGCCGAGACCGAAATGGGCACGATCGACATCCTGGTCAACAACTCGGGCATCAGCACGACCCAGAAGCTGGTCGACGTGACGCCCGACGACTACGACGACGTGATGGCGGTCAACACCCGCGGCGCCTTCTTCGTGGCCCAAGAGGTGGGCAAACGCATGATTGCGCGCAGCAAGGGCGCGGCGCCAGGCACCTTCATCGGTGGGCGCATCGTCAACGTGGCGTCGATGGCCGGGCTGCGGGTGCTGGGCCAGATCGGCGTCTACGCGATGAGCAAGGCCGCCGTCATCCACATGACCAAGGCGATGGCGCTGGAATGGGGCCGCTACGGCATCAACGTGAACGCGCTGTGCCCGGGCTACATCGACACCGAGCTCAACCACCACCACTGGCAGACCGACGCCGGCCAGAAGCTGGTGGGCATGCTGCCGCGCAAGCGCTTGGGCAAGCCCGAAGACCTGGATGTGGTGCTGATGATGCTGTGCTCGAACCAGAGCCACTTCGTCAATGGCGCGGTGATCGCAGCCGACGACGGCTTCGGCGTCTGATCGACCGGGCGGCATGCGCATCCTGACGCCGCTCGAAGCCCGCGTGCTGGGCGTGCTGGTGGAAAAGCGGGCCACGGTGCCCGACACCTATCCGCTGTCGCTGAACGCCCTGGTGGCCGGCTGCAACCAGAAGACCGCGCGTGCGCCGGTGATCGAGGCCACCGAGGCCGAGGTGCTGAGCGCCGTCGACGGCCTGAAGTCGCTGTCGCTGGCATTCGAAGGATCGGGTGCGCGCGTGGTGCGCTACGAGCACAACCTGGGCCGCGTGCTGGGCCTGCCCGGCCAGTCGGTGGCGCTGCTGGCGGTGCTGATGCTGCGCGGGCCCCAGACTTCGGCCGAGCTGCGGCTGAACTGCGAGCGGCTGCACCGCTTTGCCGACATCTCGTCGGTCGAGGGATTCCTCGACGAACTGGCCGGCAAGGACGCGCCGCTGGTGCTCAGGCTGGCGCGCGCCCCGGGCGCACGCGAATCGCGCTGGGCCCACCTGTTGTGCGGCGAGGTGGCCGATGCAGCGCCTGTCGCTTCCGGCGGCATGGGTGAGTCTGCGGTGGCCATCGGTGAACTGGCGGCGCTGAAGGCCGAAGTGTCGCGCCAGTCGGATCGCATCGAACGGCTGCAGGCCACGGTCGACCGCCTCGTCGCCGAACTGGGACTGGCCGCCGACTGACTGCAGTACCCGGGCGCCTCGACAGGCTGCCCGGCTCGGGCCACGGTCGCTTCGGTGTTTTCACTGTGTCAGGCGCGCTACACAGTTCATTGCCGGGCTTCATTCATCGTTAACCTTGAGGGACGACGCCAACAGCCGATCGGTCCCGGTTGCCACCGCCTGTCGGTGGCCCGCCGGGCCGCAGCGAATGCCGAAGCGCCACCTGCTTTGCCCACGATGCCGGCTGCAGCCCCAGCAGCAGCCGAGAACAACCTTTGACGAGAGAGGGAAGACTCGATGGCCCACCACCCCTGGAGCGGCTTTGCCCGCACCGTCATCAGCATCGCCGTGGCGATGGCGGCTGCACCTGTACTGGCGCAGAACACCACCTCGGCCGTGTCCGGCCTGATCCTGGGCGCAGACGGCAAACCGGCTGCCGGTGCGTCCGTCCAGATCCTGCACGTGGAATCGGGGGTTTCGACGAACACGACGACAGGCGCCGACGGCCGCTACGCTGCCCGAGGGCTTCGGGTCGGTGGCCCCTACACGATCACGGTCAGCAAGGACGGCAAGAGCGACAAGCGCGAGAACGTCTTTCTGGCGCTGGCCGAGACACTCGACCTGAATGTGCAGATCGGCGCAGTCGCCGTCACCACGGTGGTCGTCACGGGGCAGGCTGGTGCGTCCGAGCGTTTCAACAGCTCGAACATGGGCGCCGGTACCAGCATCGGCAGTCGCGAACTGGCAACGATGGCCTCCATCCAGCGCAACCTGCAGGACTATGCGCGCACCGACCCGCGGCTGTCACAGACCGACAAGGAACGTGGCGAGATCTCGGCGGCCGGGCAGAACACCCGCTTCAACTCGATCACCATCGACGGTGTCACTACCAATGACACGTTCGGCCTGGAAAGCAACAACCTGCCCACGCTGAAGCAGCCGATCTCGATCGACGCCATCCAGTCGGTGCAGGTCAACCTGAGCAACTACGACGTCACGCAAAAGGGCTATACCGGCGCCAACATCAATGCCGTGACCAAGAGTGGCACCAATGAATTCAAGGGCAGCGTCTACTACGTCTTCCGCAACGACAGCCTGGCCGGCGACCGCTTCAATCGAACCAACGACACCTACTTCGCGGCGCCGCCTTCCGAGGACACGACCAAGGGTTTCGTCTTGGGCGGCCCGATCATCAAGGACAAGCTGTTCTTCTTCGGCAGCTACGAAGAGTACAAGAGCTCGCGCACCAGCCCCGACTACGGGCCTCTGGGCAGCAGCATGACCAATGTCGGCATCTCACCGGCAACGGTCGACCAGGCGCTGACGATCGCACGCGACACCTGGGGCATGGACGTCGGCACGTCGGAGGTGCCATCGGGGCTGGCCGTGTCGGTCAAGGACGCCTTGCTCAAGCTCGACTGGAACATCAACGACAACCACCGCGCCAACCTTCGCTACACCAAGACCGAACAGACCGAACCCAACATCGCCGGTTTCTCGGCCACCGGCTTGTCGGTCAGCTCCTGGTGGTTCAACCAGGCCAAGGACCTGGAAAGCCTGGTGGGTCAGTGGTTTGCCGACTGGACACCTGATTTCAGCACCGAGCTGAAGGTCTCCAAGCGCGACTACACCAGCGCCCCGACGCCGGTCAACGGTTCACGGCTGCCGGCCATCGGCCTGCGTTTTTCGGGCGCCTTGCCGGACGGTTTTGGCACCGTCAACGCCAACAACCGGTTCCTGAATTTGGGGACCGAGCTCAGCCGGCACTTCAACTACCTCGAAACCAAGACGCTGGACCTGTACGCCGGCGCCACCTGGTCGCTCGGCCTGCACGAGCTGAAGTTCGGCGCCGACTACGCCGACAACGACGTGTTCAACGCCTTCGTGCAGAACACCAACGGCAACTACACGTTTGCCTGCGAGCCCGGCACCTATTCCTTCGGCACCTTCAGCAACTGCAACCAGATGACGCCGGCCCAGCGCGAGCTGGCGACGCTGGAGAATTTCAGACGCGGCAAGCCTTCGGCCTACACGCTGCAGGCGCCGCAGGCCGGCCTGACCATCAACGACGCGGCGGCCAACTGGAGCTACGGCAACATCGGCGCCTTCGTGCAGGACACGTGGAAGGTCAACAAGGCGCTGAGCCTGATGTTCGGGGCGCGGCTGGACCAGCAGAAGGTCAACACCAAGCCACTGGCCAATACCGCCGTGACCCAGGCCATGTTGGCCGGCAGCATCAACGGCAGTAACGTGGTGCGCAACAGTGGTGGCTTCGGCATGGACAACACCACCACGCTGGACGGCAACAACCTGGTGCAGCCACGCATCGGCTTCAACTGGAACCTGGGCAGCGCCGATCGGCGCATGCAGTTGCGCGGTGGACTGGGCCTGTTCCAGGGTGCGGCAGCCAACGTCTGGCTGAGCAACCCGTTCAGCAACACCGGCATGGCGCTGCAGTCATTGAACTGCGCGAACTTCACCGCGTGCGCCACGGCCAATGCCCTCTTCAGCCCCGACCCAGACAACCAGCCCAGGCTGACCGGAACGATCCCTGCGGCCAACGTCGACTTGCTGTCGCCGGACCTGGAGCAACCGTCGGTCTGGAAGTTCAACCTGGCCTTCGACACCGAAACACCCAGGCTGCCGGTGGTGGGCGTGCTGACCTTGGGTGCCGAGTGGCTGCACACCAAGACCAACAAGGCGATCTACTACCGCAACCTGAATCTGGGCGCCCCGACCGCCACCGGCACCGACGGCCGCGACCTGTACTACCGCGCCGAGGGCTACAACGGCGCCTGCTGGAACGCCAACGGCACGGCCATCACCAACGGCAGCTGCGCCACGCCAAGCGGCCAGACGCGCACGCGTGCGCTGAGCAACCCCAGTTTCGGCACCGTGCTGCTGGCCGACAGCACGTCCAAGGGTGGTGGTGATGCGATCACGCTGTCGGTAGGACAGCCGTTGCGCGGCGGCTTCGGCTGGAACCTCGCCTACACCAAGACGCGCGCCACCGAGGTCAGCCCGCTGACCTCGTCGACGTCGAGCTCGAACTGGGGCAACCGCAACATCTTCAACCAGAACGAAGAGGTACTGCAGAACAGCAACTACCTGATCAAGGACCGCTTCAGCGCCAACGCCACCTGGTCGAAGGCGTTCTTCCGCGACTACCGCACGACGATCGGCGTGTTCTATGAAGGCCGCGCCGGCAAGCCCTACAGCTGGACCTATCTGAACGACCTGAACGGCGACGGCCTCAGCAGCAACGACCTGATGTACATCCCGTCCGGCCCCGGATCGGGCGAAGTGGTGTTCCGTGGCGGCGCCAGCGAAGAAGCCCAGTTCTGGAACATCGTCAACGCCCAGTCGACACTGTCCTCGGCCAAGGGCGGTGTCGTCGGGCGCAACACCGCGTATGCGCCGTGGGTCAACACCTTCGACGTGCGCCTCAGCCAGGAGCTGCCTGGCTTCACGCGCCAGCACAAGGCATCGGTGGTGTTCGACATCCTGAACTTCGGCAACCTGCTGAACAAGAAATGGGGCCGCACCGACGAGATCGGTTTCCCGTCGAATCGAAGCTTCGTGAACTATGTCGGTCGTGATGCCCAAGGGCGCTACATCTACGCCATGGCCCCCACCGGCGAGGACTTCGTGACGAAACAGGCCAGCGGCGAGTCGCAGTGGGCGGTGCAGATCACGCTGCGCTACGAGTTCTAAGTCTGGACATGACAAGGTCCTTGCGGACCTTGGCTTGCCTGACCCGGGCCCTCGCATTTCCTGCATGCGGGGGCTGGCGCCGAGCTCAACGCCAAGCTCAGCCCGACAACAGCCGGCTGACCAGCTCTCCGGTGGTCGCCGCATCCAGCTTGCGCATCAGCCGCGCCCGATAGACATCGACCGTGCGCGGGCTAATGCCCAGCTGGCGCCCGATCTGCTTGCTGGTGGCACCGTCGACCAGCTGCGCCGCGATGTCGCGCTCGCGAGGCGTGAAGCTGGCTTTCAGCACGCGCCGTGCCGACAGGTCCTCGAAAGCCCAGATGCCAGCGGCATGCGGTTGTGCCGGGTCGAGCGCACGGCCCGAGACATGGCACCAGAAGAGTTCGCCTGCCTTGACGCCGCCCAGACGCTTCATCACACGTTCGTCGGCGTAGCGACCCTGGGCATCCAGGCTGGCCGCTATGCGCTGGCCGGTGCGCTCGAACTCAACCGGCGTGGGATAGAGCACCTCGAACGATAGGCCGACAACCTGCTCGCGCTGCGCGCCGAACATGGCCAGCAGTTCGCGGTTGCAGTCCATCATCAATCGGTGCCGCGACAGCACCAACCCCACCGGCGCCTGATCGAAAGCGATGCGGTAGTCGAGCGCCGGGCCGTCCATGGCCGGCGCTAGAGCAGGGCGTAGGTGGTGGTGGCGTGGGCCGCCAGGTCGCCCGTGTCGGTGTGCATCAGGATCTCGCCGAAGATCAGGCTCTTGCCCATGCGCAGCACGCGCGCCAGCACCTCGGCATGCGCGCTGCTGCCCGGCACGGGTTTGAGAAAGCTGGTCTGCAACTGCACCGTGGTCATCGGCTTGAAGCCGCCCAGCCGAGTCATCACCGCCAGCACCATCGCGGTGTCGGCGGCGGCCATCAATGCCTGGCCACACAACACGCCACCTCCGTGTACCAGCGACGGCGTGACCGGCAGTCGCAACAGCACCTGCCCGGCGTGGGCCTCGGCCACGCGCAAGCCCAGGGCGCGCACCCAGGGCGCGACCATGCCCGCCAGGGCTTCTTCGAGCATCTCGATGTCGGCGGCAGTCCCTTTGTCCATCGTGAATCCCCTGGTTGCGCGCTTGATTCTACGGAGCCCGACCCGTGCCGGGCGCGGGCGTCGCAGCCCGGTACTTAGTGAAATCTACGTAACGCCAGACCCCATCGTGACAAGGTAGCCTTGCGCCTTCGATTTTGCGGAGCGTTCGCCATGAACAAGATCTACCCCAGTGCCGTCGAGGCGCTTTCGGGCATCGTGCAGGATGGTCAATTATTGGCCGTCGGCGGGTTTGGCCTGTGTGGCATCCCCGAGGCGCTGATCGCAGCGTTGCGCGACAGCGGCGTCAAGGACCTGACGGTCGTCTCCAACAATGCCGGCGTCGACGGTTTCGGCCTCGGCCAGCTGCTGCAGACGCGGCAGATCAAACGCATGATCTCCAGCTACGTGGGCGAAAACAAGGAGTTCGAGCGCCAGTATCTGGCCGGTGAGCTCGAACTCGAATTCACACCCCAGGGCACCTTGGCCGAACGGCTGCGCGCCGGCGGCGCCGGCATCCCGGCCTTCTTCACGCGCACCGGCGTGGGCACCCTGGTGGCCGAAGGCAAGGAGACGCGCGACTTCGATGGCAAGACCTATGTGATGGAACGGTCGTTATCGCCAGCGGTGTCGTTGGCCAAGGCCTGGAAGGCTGACCGGTCAGGCAACCTGATCTTTCGGCGCACCGCGCGAAACTTCAACCCGGCGGTGATCATGGCCGGCCGCATCAGCGTGGTCGAGGTCGAGGAAATCGTCGAGACAGGCAGCTTCGACCCCGACGCGGTGCACCTGCCCGGCATCTACGTGCACCGGCTGGTGCTCAATGCCACGCCCGAGAAGCGCATCGAAAAGCGCACCATCACCGAATCCGTCACCACGACCGCAGGGAAGGGAGCCTGAGCATGGCCTGGACACATGAGCAAATGGCGGCACGCGCGGCCAAGGAACTGCATGACGGCTTCTACGTCAACCTGGGCATCGGCTTGCCGACCCTGGTGGCGAACTTCGTCGACCCCACGATCGAGGTGTGGCTGCAAAGCGAGAACGGCATGCTGGGCATCGGTCCGTTCCCGACCGAAGACGAGGTCGACGCCGACCTGATCAACGCTGGCAAGCAGACCGTGACCACGATTGCCGGCAGCAGCATCTTCGGCAGCCACGAAAGCTTTGCGATGATTCGCGGCGGCAAGATCAACCTGTCGATCCTGGGCGCCATGCAGGTCAGTGAGAAGGGTGACCTGGCGAACTGGATGATCCCCGGCAAGATGGTCAAGGGCATGGGCGGCGCGATGGACCTGGTGGCCGGTGTGAAGAGCGTGGTCGTGCTGATGGAACACGTGGCGCGCAAGAAGGACGGCGGGTTCGACATGAAGATCCTGCCGCAGTGCACCTTGCCGCTCACGGGGGTGGGCGTGGTCGACCGCATCATCACCGACCTGTGCGTGCTGGACGTGACGCCGCACGGTCTGAAGGTGGTCGAACTGGCAGACGGCGTGACGCGCGACGAGGTACAGGCCAAGACCGGGGTGACGCTGGCCTGATGCTTGTCGTTCATGGGCGCCATGTTGCCGGCGCCCATGTCAATTCATCGTCGATCTCTATCCTTGAGTTTACATAATATACATCGTGCTCAATTATGAAGAATGACTTCCAGGAAGCATCGGGCTGGAAATCGCGCAGCGGTCGCCAAGACCGCGCGCGGCAAGGTTCAATGTGACGAATCCGAATCGTCGTTGACCGCGTCGTCGCCATCGACCTCGACCTCGACCTCGACCTCGGCTGCCGCCGGGCTAGACAACATCGGTCGGTCCAGCGGACGACACAGATGGCGATTGAGTTGCCCCAGACGCTCGGAGTTCTCGATCGCGGCCAACACCACCTCGGGCTCAATCATCAGCATAAAGGGGTTGCGAACCTGTGACTGCTCAGACATGTCGATACTCCTGAAGCCGGAATCGGCCTGGACAGACCCACTTTAGGGACCAAGCCCCGCGCTGACCAGTCGGCCGCCCGCCAAAGGACGTGTCGGATGACTTCCGACACGAACCAGGACGAAGCCTGTCAGCGCCTCAGCGTCCGCCTGACTCGAGACGCAGCCCCAGAGCATCGCGACCATCGCGTCGCGCCGAGTCGGCGGCGGTGTCGTTCAGCGCATTGCGCAGTCGGCGGTCGGCTCCCCGCGCCAGCAGCAGATCGACGCTGGCTTCATGACCGTAACGCGCCGCCAGCATGAGCGCAGTGTTGCCGTTGGGCGCACGCGCATCGACGACAGCGCCCTGCTCCAGCAGCCATCGCACGGGCTGTGGCGACGGGCTGCTGGCGGCGTAGTGAAGCGGTGTCCAGCCCGGTCGGTTGATCTGCGCACCCCGTGCCACCAAAGCCTTCATGGCCGGCAGGTCGGCGCGCAATGCGGCCATCATCAACGGGGTTTCGCCCACGCCGTTCGCCGCATCGACCTCGGTGGCGGGTTGACTCAGCAGCAGCTGAAACACCTTGCCGGACTGGCCGCGCAGGGCCACGAATAGGGCATGCTGGCCCTTTTCGTCGCGCGTGTTGGGGTCGATACCGCGGCCAAGCAGTTCACGCACGCCGGCCTCGTTGTCGATGTCGATCGCGCGAAAGAAATCCTCGTAGGCGCCCGCCCATGCCGAGCCCGCTGTCAGGCCGGCAGCCAGTGCAAAGCCGATCAGCCATTTGAGGATGAAACGCTGCGTCATGCCAGGTCCTTCAAGGTGAGCGTGACTCTCGGGAACAGGCGCTCGAAGTTGTCGCTCGTGCGTTCGGCCACCGTCGACAGCGGCAGGTTCTTCAGTTCCGCCAGACGCACCGCGACATGCGGCACCCAGGCCGGCGTGTTGGTCTTGCCGCGATGCGGCACCGGCGCCAGGTAAGGGCTGTCGGTCTCGATCAGGCAGCGGTCGATCGGAACCATGCGCGCCACCTCACGCAGTTCTTCGGCGTTGCGAAAGGTCAGGATGCCCGAGAACGAAATCATGAAGCCCAGGTCGAGCGCCGCGCGGGCCACTTCTCGCGTCTCGGTGAAGCAATGGAACACCCCGGTGACCCGCCCCTGCCCTTCGTCGGCCAGCACAGCCAGTGTGTCGGCCGACGCGCTGCGTGTGTGCACCACCAGGGGCAGCCCGGTGAGTTGCGCTGCTTGGATGTGAACGCGAAAGCGGTCACGCTGCCATGCCATCTCGGCCACGCTGCGGCCGTTCAGCCGGTAGTAGTCGAGCCCGGTCTCGCCCAGCCCCACCACGCGCGGTAGCGCTGCGCGCGTGACCAGGTCGTTGAGCGTGGGCTCCAGCACGCCTTCGGAATCGGGATGCACGCCGACGGTGCACCACAGGTTGTCGTGCGCCATCGCCAGCGCATGGACCTGGTCGAATTCCTCCATCGTCGTGCAGATGCACAGCGCACGGTCGACATCGGCCGCGGCCATGTCGCGACGGATCTCGTCGATGCGCTGGCTGAGCGCCGGAAAGCTCAAGTGACAATGCGAATCGACGTACATGCGAAAGCGCTGGCGCCTGCGGGCGCCGTCAGATCGTCTGCGTGGGCTTGGACGACGAGATCGCGGTGCCCAGAATCTCTTCGATGCGCAGCTTCAGCGCACGCGTCTTCTCGTCGGCCGGAAAACGCACACCCACGCCCTGGGTGCGGCCGCCCGACGCATTGGCTGGCGTGATCCAGGCCACCTTGCCGGCCACCGGGTAACGCTGCGGATCGTCGGGCAGCGACAGCAGCAGATAGATGTCCTCGCCGATGCGGTACTCGCGCGTGGTCGGCACGAACAGGCCACCGTCGGTGAGCACGGGCATGTAGGCGGCGTACAGCGCGCCCTTTTCGCGGAACACCAGCTGCATCACGGCGGGCCGGTTGGCGGCACCCAGCGGCGCCACGCCGCCGCCCAATGTGGGTGTGACAGCGGGTCGGGCCGGCGGTTTCTCGCTCATGATCAGAGTGTATCGGACGCCCTGCCCGCGCCATGCCAGGCGCGGTGCGCACGGTCCAGCAGGGCATCGACCAGCAGGCCCTCGCTCCAGGGGTGGTCGATGCGCTGCGCCAGTTGCGACAGTTCGCGGCCCCAGGCCACCAGCGATGCCAGCGCCACAGGCCGACGCAGCGACTGTGCCGGATAGAAACGCGGCGCCGCGCCGGCAGTCATCGCCATGCCGTCGTGGCACAGCTTCTGCAGCACTTCAAGCACGCGGGCGGCGGGCCAGCCCGCAAACAGCGCCGGCTGGCGGTCGAACACTGCCGCCGGCACCGCCGCCCAGCGTGTGGCGTCGACACCCGCCACCGACAACGCCAGTGCGTCCAGTGGCCGCTGCGAACAAGCTGCCAGCAGTACCTCGGCTTGTGCCAGTCCCTGGTCCTGCAGCCAGGCCAGCGCCACGTTCGGCAGTGGCGGCGTCAGGCGCAGCACCTGGCAGCGGCTGCGCACCGTGGGCAGCAGCCGCTCGGGCTCGGCCGCTGCCAGCAGCAATCGTGCGCCCCGCGGGGGTTCTTCCAGCGTTTTCAACAGCGCGCTGGCAGCCTGCAGGTTCATCGCCTCGGCCGGTTGCACCAGCACCACCTTGGCTCGCCCGCGTGACGAGGTCGTCACCACCCAGTCGATTGCGGCACGCACCTCGTCGATGCGGATCTGCTTGCTGGGCTTGCGTTTGCTCTTGCTGCCGCCCTCGCCGTCGGCAACGTCGCCTGCCGGGCTCTCGCCCCACTGCTGGCGCAGCCACTCGGGTGCCAGCCGATGCAGGTCGGGGTGCTGGCCGGATGCCGTCGCGCGGCAGGCGCTGCAATGCCCGCAGGGTGGTGTGTTTGAGGCGCCTTCGCACAGCCAGCCCTGGGCAATCGTGTGCGCCGCCTCGAACAAGCCATCACCGGCTGCGCCATGCAGCAAGATGGCATGGGCGTGCGGCATGGCCATTGCCTGCGCGACCACGGGGGCCAGCCAGGGCAAGGCGGCGGCAAAGGGGCTCACCCGCCACCTCGGCTGGTCAGCGCGGCCTGCACCTGGGCCCAGACCGCAGCACGTTCGCCCACGGCATCGATCCGGCAGAAGCGGCCTGGCGCAAGTTCAGCGCGGCGCGCATAGCCGGCGCGAACGCGCTCGAAGAAGGCCAGGTCCTGGCGTTCGAAGCGGTCGGGTGCACGTGCTGCGGCCCGCCGCTGCGCCGCCTCTTCGGCCGGCAGGTCGAACCACAAGGTCAGGTCCGGCTGCCGGCCCTGCTGCACCCAGTCTTCGAGCTGGGTCAGCACCTGCAGGTCGAAACCGCGGCCACCGCCCTGGTAGGCGAAGCTGGCGTCGGTGAAGCGGTCGCAGAGCACCGTCTGGCCGTCGGCCAGTGCTGGCTCGATGACCCGCGCCAGGTGGTCGCGGCGGGCGGCAAAGACCAGCAGCGCTTCGGTCAAGGTGTCCATCGCCTGGTGCAGCACCAGTTCGCGCAGCGTTTCCGCCAGCGGGGTGCCGCCGGGCTCGCGCGTGACCAGCACCCGCTGCCCTTGCGTGCGCAGCCAGTCGACCAGGGCGTCGATGTGCGTGCTCTTGCCGGCGCCGTCGATGCCTTCGAAAGTGATGAAACGGCCGGCCCTCAAGGCTGGCCTCGTTGATAGCGGTTCACCGCGCGATTGTGCTCGGCCAGGGTGTCGCTGAAGGCGCTGCTGCCGTCACCACGGGCCACGAAGTACAGCGCCTTGGTCGCTTCGGGGCGCACCGCCGCTCGCAACGAGGCCATGCCCGGCAGCGCAATCGGCGTCGGCGGCAGGCCGCTGCGGGTGTAAGTGTTGAAGGGCGTGTCAGCCAGCAGGTCGCGCTTGCGCAGGTTGCCGTCGAATCGATCGCCCAGGCCGTAGATCACCGTCGGATCGGTCTGCAGCGGCATGCCCAGTCGCAACCGGTTGATGAAGACACCCGCGATGAGCGGACGGTCGGTCGCGGTTCCTGTCTCCTTCTCGACGATCGAGGCCAGGATCAAGGCCTCGTCAGCAGACTTCAGCGGCGTGTCGCCCGACCGGTCGGCCCATACCGCTGCCAGTCGCTGCTGCATCGTGCGGTACGCCCGACGCAGCACCGTCAGGTCGCTGACACCGCGCGCATAGGCATAGGTGTCGGGAAAGAAGCGGCCCTCGGCCGACACACCGGGCGCGCCGATCTCCTGCATCAATCGAGCATCGTCCCAGGCACGGGTGGTGGCCTTCAGATTCGGCGCAGCGGCCAGTGCGTCGCGCACCTGGCGCAGGGTCCAGCCCTCGAGCAGGCGCACGGTCTGCAGGGTTTCACGGCCCTGCACCAGCACCTCGAGCAGGGTGCGCGGTGTCGTGCCGGGTTCGATCTCGTAACTGCCAGCGCGTATGCGGCGCGCCTGGCCTGACACGCGGAACCAAGCATAGAGCCAGCTCGCATCGGTCTGCACACCGGCGTCGACCCAGGCCTGGGCCACGTCGCGTGGCGTGCTGCCGGCCTCGATCGACACCTCGATGCTCGGCCGCGCCAGCGACAAGGGCTGGTTCAGCCACCACCAGACGGCGGCCGCGCCGAGCGCGGCCGCCAGCATCAAGGCGGCCGCCAGCCCCCCCAGCAACCGATATCCCTTGCCCCCCTGCCGCATGGGTGCTGATGATAATGGCCGCATGACGCCGAACCTTGATGCCCACGCGCCCCAGCCCGAACGGCCTGCTGCTCCAGGGTCAGCCCTTGTCGATGGTGTGCTGCGCCTGCACGACTGGGGCCTGATCCGCGCGGCCGGTGCCGATGCCCGCAGCTTTCTGCAAGGCCAGCTGACACAGGACGTGTTGCACCTGCCGCCCGGCCAGGCGCGGCTGGCCGGCTACTGTTCGCCCAAGGGGCGCTTGCTGGCCAGCTTCGTCGTCTGGCCGCAGGCCGATGACCAACTGCTGCTGGCCTGCAGCGCCGACCTGCTGCCGGCTGTGCTGAAGCGGCTGTCGATGTATGTGCTGCGAGCCCAGTGCAAGCTCAGCGACGCGTCGGCCGAGCTGGTGTTGTGGGGCGCGGTCGGCCCAACGGCCGTTCAAGCCCTGGGCGACAGCACGATCTCGGCCTGGCAACTGGCCAAGGCCGACGGTGATCAGACGGTGCTGCGCCTGCCCGATGCGCTGGTCGACGGCCTGCCCGTACCGCGCTGCCTGGTCTGCGCGCCGTTGACCGCAGTCGCTCCGGTGGGCCCGGTACTCGATCCGGCGGCCTGGCTGGCGCTGGAGGCGCGCAGTGGCGTGCCGCGCATCGTCGCGGCCACCAGCGAGCAGTTCGTGCCGCAGATGATCAACCTCGAGTTGGTGGGCGGCGTGGATTTCCAGAAAGGCTGCTACCCGGGCCAGGAAGTGGTGGCGCGCAGCCAGTACCGCGGCACGCTCAAGCGCCGAGCGTTCGCGGTCGCCGCCGACGCCGAGATGCAACCGGCGCAGGAGATCTTTCACAGCGCCGACCCCGACCAGCCCGCGGGCATGGTGGTGCTGGCCGGCAGTCTGGGCCAGGGCCGTTTCGATGGCTTGGCCGAGCTGAAGCTGCAGGCGCTGGGCAGCGGCAGCCTGCACCTGGGCAGCGCGCAGGGGCCCGTGCTGCACCCGCAAGACCTGCCCTACCCGGTGCCGCTGGAAAGCGTCTGAAACTCAGCCTTCAACCAGCCGGCCGGCCTCGATGCGCAGCTGGCGGTCGCAGCGGGTGGCAATCTGCGGGTCGTGCGTGACCAGCACCAGGGTTGTGCCGGCTTCGCGGTTCATCGCGAACATCAGCTCCATCACCTTTTCGCCGGTGGCGAAATCGAGGCTGCCGGTGGGCTCGTCGGCCAGCAGCACGGCCGGCCTGACGACAAACGCCCGCGCCAGCGCCACGCGCTGCTGCTCACCCCCCGACAGCACACGTGGATAGTGGCCCAGGCGCTCGCCCAGACCCACACGCTGCAGCATCTCGGTGGCCTGGCTGCGCGCATCACGCCGACCCATCAGTTCCAGCGGCAGCATCACGTTTTCCAGCGCGGTCAGATGCGCCAATAATTGAAAGCTCTGGAACACGAAGCCCATCTGCTGCGCGCGCAGCGCGGCCCGTTCGTCTTCGCCCAGTGCGAACAGGTCGTGTCCGGCCACCGTCACACGCCCCGAACTGGGCACGTCCAGGCCGGCCAGGATCGACAGCAAGGTGCTCTTGCCCGACCCCGAGGCGCCGACGATGGCCACCGATTCCCGTTCGGCCAGGTCGAAAGAGATGTCATGGAGAATGGTCAGCACACCGGTGGCGTCAGCCACTTGTTTGCAGAGGTCTTGAACCGAGATGATGGGCATGGGGATTCGTGATTGCACGGGGCATGTCAGCCGGCGGCGCTGGCTGCGGGACTGTAGCCTGCTGGTCCTGGCCGTCGCTGCGGCAGGGCCGCTGGCGGCGCAGCACCCTGCTGCGCCGCGCACTGTGCTGGTGGTGGGTGACAGCCTGTCGGCCGAGTATGGGCTGGAACGCGGCCAGGGCTGGGTCGCCCTGCTGGCCCAGCGCATCAAGTCCGAGGGCCTGAACGATGAGGTCGTCAACGCCAGTGTCAGCGGCGACACCACCTCGGGCGGGCGTTCACGCTTGCCGGCCCTGCTGAAGGCGCACCGACCCGCCGTGGTCGTGATTGAGCTTGGCGGCAACGACGCGCTGCGCGGCCTGCCCCTGACCGGTACTGAGCAGAATCTGGTCACCATGACGCGTCAGGCGCGGGCCGCAGGCGCCAAGGTCTTGCTGCTGGGCATGCAGGTGCCGCCCAACTACGGTCGCCAGTACGTCGAGGACTTCGCCCGCGTGTTCGTCAACGTGGCGCGCAACGAGAAAGCGGCGCTGGTGCCCTTCCTGCTGGCCGGCGTGGCCGACGCGCCCGACCCGGTGGCGCTGTTCCAGTCCGACCGCATCCATCCCAGGGCCGAAGCGCATCCGCGCATGCTGGCCAATGTCTGGCCTACCTTGAAGCCGCTACTTCGATGAGCGCTGCTGCTCACTCGTCAGCGTTCGGATCGAGCTCTGGAAACAGCACGCTGGTGAAACCCAGCTGCGTCAGGTCGAGCATGCGGGTCGGGTACAGGCGGCCGATCAGGTGGTCACATTCATGCTGCACCACGCGGGCGTGAAAGCCTTCGGCCTCGCGCTCGATCGGCCGGCCTTGTTCGTCGACGCCACAGTAGCGGATGCGTGACCAGCGTGGCACCACGCCGCGCAGGCCGGGCACCGACAAGCAGCCTTCCCAACCGTCTTCCAGCCGATCGGACAAGGGCATGATCACCGGGTTCACCAGCACCGTGCGCGGCACCGGCGGCGCATCGGGGTAGCGCGCGTTGTGCTCGAAGCCGAACAGCACCACCTGCAGATCGACGCCGATCTGCGGCGCCGCCAGGCCGGCTCCGCGCGCCGAAATCATCGTGTCGTGCAGGTCGTCGACCAGAGCCAGCAGCTCGGGCGTGCCGAAGGACTGAACCGGCTGCGCCACGCGCAGCAAGCGGGCATCGCCCATCTTCAGGATTTCTCGGATCGCCAAGGTCGGGCTCCCAGGGTTCAGTGAGTGTCATCCGGCGCGGGCTGCAGCAATGCCAGCAGCCCGGCCTCGTCAAGCACATTGACGCCCAGTTCGCGCGCCCGGTCGAGCTTGCTGCCGGCCTCGGCGCCAGCCACCACATGCTGCGTCTTCTTCGACACCGACCCTGCCACCTTGCCTCCGGCTGACTCGATCAGCGCCTTGGCCTGATCGCGCGTCAGCGTCGGCAGCGTTCCGGTCAGCACCAGGGTCTGCCCGGCCAGCGGTTGCGGCGTGTTCGCGATGTCGCTGCCTTCGTGCTCGTCCCAGTGCACACCGGCAGCGCGCAGCTGTTCGACGACCTCGCGGTTGTGCGGCTGCTCGAAGAAACGGCGGATGCTTTGCGCCACCACCGGGCCGACGTCGACCACCTGCTGAAGCTGGTCGAGGCTGGCATCCATCACGCGATCCAGCGCGCCGAAGTGCCGTGCCAGATCCTTGGCCGTGGCTTCGCCGACTTGACGAATGCCCAGGCTGTACAGAAAGCGCGCCAGCGTCGTCTGCCGGCTCTTGTCCAGCGCCGCGAGCAGATTGGCCGCACTCTTGTCGGCCATGCGGTCCAGCGCCGCCAGCTTGGCCAGGCCCAGCGTGTACAGCTCGGGCAGGGTACGGATCAGGCCGCCGTCGACCAGCTGGTCGACCAGCTTGTCGCCCAGGCCTTCGATGTCCATCGCGCGGCGGCTGGCAAAGTGCAGCAAGGCCTGCTTGCGCTGTGCGGCGCAGAACAGGCCCCCGCTGCAGCGATGGTCGATGCCGCCCTTTTCACGCAGCACCTGGCTGCCACACACCGGGCAGACCGTGGGCATGCGGAAGTTGGGCACATAGACCGGCCGCGCGCCGGGCACGCGGCCCACCACCTCGGGGATCACGTCGCCGGCGCGGCGCACGATCACCTGGTCGCCGACCCGCACGCCCTTGCGGCGCAGCTCGAACAGGTTGTGCAGCGTGGCATTGCTGACCGTGGTGCCGCCAACGAACACCGGCTCGAGCTTGGCCACCGGCGTGATCTTGCCGGTGCGTCCCACCTGCACCTCGATGCCGCGCAGCAGCGTCAGCTGCTCTTGTGCCGGGTACTTGTGCGCCACCGCCCAGCGCGGCTCGCGGGTGACGAAGCCCAGACGCTGCTGCAGTTCGATGCGGTCGACCTTGTAGACCACGCCGTCGATGTCGAACGGCAAGGCGTCGCGCTTGTCACCCATGCGACGGTGGAAATCGACCAACCCCGCAGCGCCTTCGACCACCGCACGGTCGGCGCACACCGGCAGCCCGAAGTCAGCCAGCGCGTCCAGCGTGGCGCTGTGCGTCGCCGGCCGCGCCCAGCCCTGCACGTCGCCCAGACCATAGGCAAAGAACGACAGCGGGCGCTCGGCGGTAATGGCCGGATCGAGCTGGCGCACCGCCCCGGCGGCGGTGTTGCGCGGGTTGATGTAGGTCTTCTCGCCCTTCTCGCGCTGACGCTCGTTCAGGTGCTCGAAGTGGTCACGCCGCATGTAGACCTCGCCGCGCACCTCCAGCACCGGCGGTGCTTTGCCCTGCAGGCGCAGCGGAATCTGGCCGATCGTGCGGATGTTCTGCGTCACGTCTTCACCGGTCTCGCCGTCACCGCGCGTGGCCGCCTGCACCAGCACGCCCTGCTCGTAACGCAGGCCGATCGCCAGACCGTCGAACTTCAGCTCGCAGGCATAGGCCAGAGCCGGTGCATCGGTGGGTAGCTCGAGTTCACGCCGCACGCGTGCATCGAAAGCCTCGGCGCCCGCGGCTGTGGTGTCGGTCTCGGTGCGGATGCTGAGCATGGGCACCTGGTGGCGCACCGGCACGAAGCCGTCAAGCACGCGCCCCAGCACGCGCTGGGTGGGGCTGTCGGCCGTGCGCAGCGCGGGGTGGGCGTCTTCCAGTGCCTGCAGTTCCTGAAACAGGCGGTCGTACTCGGCATCAGGAATCTGCGGATCGTCGAGCACGTAGTAACGGTGCGCGTGCTGATGCAGCAGCGCACGCAGGTCGGCAGCACGCAGTGCCGGGTCCATTCAACTGAACAAGCGTCGCGCCGCAGCCGTGCCGGCGCCCAGGTCGCGCGCTTCCAGCGCGCGGTAGATGGTCTGCAGCTCGGTGCCGATGGCGGCAAAGGCATGCAGCGTGACGGCCTGGCCCTGGTCGTCGACCAGTTCGGCGTCCATGTCGTCGGACAGCGTGCGCGCGGCGTTGTGCCAGGCCGGGAAGGGTTCGGCCCGTTCGTCTGATTGCGGCACGTCCAGGCTCAGCGTGCATTCGCGCAAGGCCGACGCCTGAGGTTCGTCCGCCAGTGCCGCCTGTGAGTCGAAGGCCAGCGCCAGCAGCGACGGTGCGCCCTCCTCGGCCGCCGGCAGCACCAGGCGGCCTGGCACCGAGCCGGCCACGAAGCCCAGCCGCGCGGCGCACTGCTGCACGTAGCCCACCGACCAGGCCACGTTGTTGGCGCGCAGCGTGACCGTGAGCACCGCATCCAGCGGACCGGCAAAGGTGTCGAGCTCACGTGCGCGTGCCACCACGTCCAGCATGTCGGGGAAGTCGGGCACGGCGCCCACGGCATCGGCAAAGACCTGCACCTTCTGCACGAATTCCGAATACTCGATCTCGTTGAGTGCACCGCTGCGGCTGGCCAGCTGCACGCCGGCCTGCAGCTCACCGTAGCGATGGCCGGCTGCCGGTGACTCCCATTGCCCGGTTTCGCTGTCCAGGCCTTCGATCAGGAACACCTTGGTGCCGGCACGGCGCGACGGCGGCAGGTGCGACAGCACGAATTCGCCGCTGACGGGAGACTCGAGCGGCAGCGCCACCAGCGCGTCGATCAGCGCGTCCAGCCGCAGCGGTGGTCGCAGCGACGGGCTGCGAATCTCGGGCGCGTCGTCGCTTGCCGGTGCATCGGTCGTGGTGGGTTCGAACCCGGGCTCGACCCGCTCCGCGTCGGCGCCGGCACCGGTGGCCGGCTGTCGCGGCGACGCGCGTCTTGCCGACCACCAGCCATGCAGGGCGATCAGCAGCACGACAGCGGCGCCGAACAGGGCCAGTGCGTTGCCGAGCGTGATGTTCACCATCGAAATCAGGCCGCTTCGGCCAAGCCGATCGCCGCTTCCATGTCGACGGCAACGATGCGCGACACACCCTGCTCCTGCATGGTCACGCCGATCAGCTGCTCGGCCATCTCCATCGCGATCTTGTTGTGGCTGATGAACAGGAACTGCGTGCCCTTGTTCGACATCTCGCGTACGAGTTTCGAATAGCGCTCGGTGTTGGCGTCGTCCAACGGTGCATCGACTTCGTCGAGCAGGCAGAACGGCGCCGGGTTGAGCAGGAAGATCGCGAACACCAGCGCGATCGCGGTCAGCGCCTTCTCGCCGCCCGACAGCAGGTGGATGGTGCTGTTCTTCTTGCCCGGCGGCTGTGCCATCACCTGCACGCCGGCGTCCAGGATCTCGTCGCCGGTCATCACCAGCCGGGCATTGCCGCCGCCGAACAGGCTGGGAAACATGCGGCCGAAATGTTCGTTGACCTGGTTGAAGGTCTGCGCCAGCAGCTCGCGCGTTTCGAGATCGATCTTGTGGATCGCGTCTTCCAGCGTGCGGATCGCTTCCAGCAGGTCGGCGTTCTGCGCATCGAGAAAGGTCTTGCGCTCGCGCGACTGCGTCAGCTCGTCGAGCGCAGCCAGATTCACCGCTCCCAGCGCCGCAATGTCCTTCTGGATGCGGTCGATCTCGGTCTGCAGACCCCACAGCTTGACAGCACCGGATTCAACCGATTGCGCCAGCGCGTCCAGGTCGGCGCCGGCCGCGTTCAGCTGTTCGAGGTACTGCGCGCCGCCCAGCTGCGCAGCCTGCAGCTCGAGCTGCAGCTTCGTGATCTGCTCGCGCAGCGGGTCCAGACTGCGTTCGAAGCTCAGGCGCTGCTCTTCGCCGGCGCGAAGCTTGGCGCTCAGGTCGTCGTATTCGCTGCGCGTGGCGGCCAGCACCTGCTCACGCTCGAGCTTGAGCGCCAGCGCCGTCTGCAAGCCGGCCTGCGCGGCGGCGTCGTTGAACGAGCCCAGTTCCATTTCGAGCTGCTCGCCGGCCTGCAGGTTGCTCTGCATCTGGCTGCGCGCCGTCTCGACGGCGCGTTGCAGTTCGTCGCGGCGCGCGGCCAGCGCGCGCGCCTGGAAGCGCGCCTCCTGCGCCTGGCGCTCCAGCGCGCGCTGCTGCTCACGGGCGTCGGCCAGCTGGCGCTCGGCGCCGATCACGCTGTCTTCCAACTCGGCGTGGCGCTCCTGCGCATGCGCCAGCTGCAGGTCCAGCTCTTCGAAGCGGGCTTCACCCAGTGCGCGCCGCTCGTCCAGGCCCTCTTGCTGCGCATCGATCTCGGCCAGCTCGTCTTCGAGCTGGCTGCGGCGCGCGTTGCTGGCCTCGGCCTGCTGCGTCAGGCGCAGCAGTTCCACCTGCAGCTGGTGCGCGCGCGTCTGCGCCTCGCTGGCTTCGCGCCGCGCACCGGCCAGCCGCTGTGATGCGTCGGTGTACGCGGCCTCGACACGCACCGCAGCACTGCGCGATTCATCGGCGATCAGCGCCTGCGCGCGGTGCTGGCGGTCCAGGTTCTCGATCTCCTGCGCCCGCGCCAGCATGCCGGCCTGTTCGGTATCGGGTGCGTAGAAACTGACCGCGAACTGCGACACCGCATGGCCCTCGCGTGTCATCACCACTTCGCCGTGCGTCAGCTGGTCGCGGGCCGCCAGCGCATCGTCCAGGCTGTCGGCGCAGTAGACCCCTTCCAGCCAATCGCCCAGCAGGGCCTTCAAACCGGCGTCGGACAGTCGCAGCTTGTCGCTCAGCCGCTGCAGCCTGTGGTGCGTGCTGGCGATGGCTGCACCGGGTAGCGAATAGAAGGCCAGCTTGGCTGGGGGCGCATCGGTGGCAAAGGCGCGCACGATGTCGAGCCGGCCGACCGACAGCGCGTTGAGCCGCTCGCGCAGCGCCGACTCCAGCGCCGATTCCCAGCCGGACTCGATGTGCACCTGTGTCCACAGCCCGTTCAGGCCTTCCAGGCCGTGTTTGGCCAGCCAGGGTTTGAGCTTGCCCTCGGTCTGCACCTTTTCCTGCAGGGCGCGCAGAGCGTCCAGCCGTGCCGCCAGGTCGGCCAGGCGGGAACCTTGCTGGCTGACCGCCGCCTGCGCCTCGCGCCGCTGTTCGTCCAGCGTCGGAACCTGGGCGTTCAGTTCGTCCAGCCTGGCGTCGCTGCTGGCCTGCAGCTCGGCCGCTGCGTCGTGCTGCTGGCGCAGTTGCAGCAAACGGCCGGCATCGGGTGCCTGCAGGCCCTGGCGCTCGCCGCCCAGGCGCTCGCGCCGCGCACGCAGCTGGCGCGATTGCTCGTCCACGCTGCGGCTGTCGGCGGCCAGCACCTGGATCTGCTGCTGCACCTGCGTCACGCTGTGCCGCTGCTCATTGGCGTGGCCCTGGGCCGCACGCACGGCGTCTTCGGCCTGCGGCAGTTGCGCCGCCTGCTCTTCGGCCTGCGCGTCCAGTACCGCGGCCTGTTCATCGGCCGCCTCGATCTGGGCGCCAATGTCGTCCAGTTCGGCCACGGCCGTGCGTTCGCGCTCAGCCCATTGTTCGTTCTGCAGCTGCAGGTCGGCCAGCCGTGCCTGGGCGCGCTGGCGGCCTTCGACCACGTAGCGGATGCGCTCTTCGAGCCGGCTGACCTCGAGTGCCGCCTCGGCCAGCCAGCCCTGCTTGGCATGCAGCGCGTCGCTGGCAGCGTAGTGCGCCTGGCGCACGCTGTCGAGTTCGAGCTCGACCTGGCGCAGCTCGGCCAGCCGAGCGTCCAGTGCCATCGTGGCCTGCGCGGCGGCGCTGCGCACGCGTTCTTCTTCCTGCGCCGCATCACGCTGTTTCAGGAACCACAGCTGGTGCAACTTCAGCGTGCCCTGGTCCTGCAGCTCACGGTAATGGCTGGCCACTTCGGCCTGCTTCTCCAGCTTGTCGAGGTTGTTGTTCAGTTCGCGCAGGATGTCTTCCACGCGTGTCAGGTTCTCGCGCGTGTCCTTCAGCCGGTGCTCGGTCTCGCGGCGTCGCTCTTTGTACTTGCTGACGCCGGCAGCCTCTTCCAGGAACAGGCGCAATTCCTCGGGGCGCGACTCGATGATGCGGCTGATGGTGCCCTGGCCGATGATGGCGTAGGCCCGCGGGCCAAGGCCCGTACCGAGAAAGACGTCCTGCACGTCGCGCCGCCGCACCACCTGGTTGTTGATGAAGTAGCTGCTGCTGCCGTCACGTGTGAGCACGCGCTTGACGGCGATCTCTGCGAAGGCGTTCCACTGACCGCCGGCGCGCGCGTCCTCGTTGCTGAACACCAGCTCGACACTGGCGCGGCTGGCCGGCTTGCGCTGTCCGCTGCCGTTGAAGATCACGTCCTGCATGCTCTCGCCGCGCAGCTCGCTGGCCTTGCTTTCGCCCAGCACCCAGCGCACGGCATCCATGATGTTGGACTTGCCGCAGCCGTTGGGGCCGACCACGCCCACCCGCTGCCCGGGCAACTGAAAGGTGGTGGGTTCGGCGAAGGACTTGAAGCCCGAGAGCTTGATCTGGTTGAGGCGCATGCGCAAAGTCGGCAGTCAGGGCGCTCGACGAAACTGCCGCGTGATCTGCAAGTGCTTGATTTAACTACAAAAAACTCGCTCTTCTGCGAAGCGCGGCGGGGCGCGGATGATAGCATCCAGCCCTTTCGTTTCGCGCCCTCGGGGCGCTGCGTGCCATGGCCGCCAAGTCCCCTCGCCAACGCCCTGCACCGGTGGTGCCGCCTTCAGCGCCGTCGAAGGAATTGCAGGCTTTCCCGAACCCGCAGCCGGCACGCGACTACGTGATCCGCTTCGACGTGCCCGAATTCACCTGCCTGTGCCCGCTGACCGGCCAGCCCGATTTCGCGCATTTCAGGATCGAGATCGTGGCCGACGAGTTCTGCGTCGAGACCAAGAGCCTGAAGCAGTACTTCTGGAGCTACCGCAACGAGGGCGCCTTCCACGAAAGGGTGACCAACACCATCGTCGACGACATCGTGGCCACCATCCGGCCGCGCTTCATCCGCATCCACGCCGACTGGTACGTGCGCGGGGGCATCCGCACCTACGTGACCGTCGAGCACCGCAAGAAGGGCTGGAAGCCCCAGCCGCCGGTGGACCTGGCGGGCATCGCTTGAACGCTCGTGTGAACACCACCGCAGCACCCACGGTCACGCGGCCGCCCTATCAGAAGTTTGCGGTGGATGTGGCTGCCAGCCGCATCGACGGCCACGGTGTGTTTGCTGCCGAGGCGATCACCCGGCGGCGCAAGATCGGCGAGATCCGTGGCGAGTCGATCAGCGTCGCCGAGGCGCGCATCCGGGCGACCCGAGTCGAGCGCATCATGATCGTCGAGCTGTCAGCGAAGAGGGCGATCGATTTCTCGAAGAGCAGCGACCCGATGCGCTTCACCAACCACAGTTGCAAAGCCAACGCCCGACTGTGCATACGCCAGGGTCGGGTCGAGTTCTACGCACTGCGTGACATCGCGCCCGGCGAGGAGATCACGGTCGACTATGGCGAGTCGCACCATGAGGGGCAGCTTCGCTGTCGCTGCGGCGCACCCGGTTGCCGGGGCAATTTGTAGGTGTTTCGTTTGCCGAGGCAGCTTGCCGATGAATCGGCGGCCCTCGCCCGCGGCGACCCGCTGGCGATAATCGTGTGATGGTGCGTCACGAAGCAAAGGTGCGACTGAACCCGAAGGGGGAAGGTAGTGCTGCTGCATGCTGCGCCAGTCCAACGGGTGAGAGTCCCGTCCCGGTAGGCGTCGGAGCGCCGGGTAGCAG
>Ga0138256_10000937_pt1 | contig 31426 bp, 24 predicted proteins | sample KNB2016incub_MG_FD_105486 | JGI IMG/M metagenome (GOLD analysis project Ga0138256, IMG submission 105486) | Active sludge microbial communities from wastewater in Klosterneuburg, Austria - KNB2014incub_MG | ecosystem: Engineered > WWTP > Activated sludge > Unclassified | place: Austria... | reverse complement strand
GATGACACAAGGGTTAAAATGAAATGGCTACCAGATCATCGGGGTTCCAGATTGTTTAGAGTGGAATTGGCTGCAGGTTTAATCGGAGCCTTTATTTCACTATTCCTGGCAAAATCCTGGGGACCAGAATGGCAAGGCCAATGGTCCATACTTAACAATTTTACAGCTACAGTGGCTATGGTGGTTACTGCCGGGCTGCCATCTGTTCTGATTTCATTGATCAGAAGAAAAAAAATAAATGAGGCATCTATCGCCAAAAGACTTTTGAACTACTTACTCACAATGGGTATTGTGATTGGGGCCATTTGTTTTATCCTGACATTATGGCCCAGGTACGAATTTCTTATTTCAAAGCTAGCCTATCATACAGGTGGCTACCTACTCATGAGTCTCCAGATACTTTTTATCATCGCTATGAATATCCTTGCTGCATGGGCTGATGCTAAAAATAAATTGGCTCATGTATCCAGTATTCGATTGATTATAAATATAGCGTTGGGCTTTGCAGTGGTAATATGTTATTTCATTTATCAAAAAGAGATGATCCTACTGGTTACAGCTGTTTGGTATGTATTTATTATTCAGTCCGTAGTGATGGCCCTTATCATGCTCCAGATTTTATCCGGCACACCGATTCAAGCTCCGAGTATCAATACACAACATTCCGTTTGGAGCCTGATAGCCCAATCAGGGTGGATTTATTTGTTGGCCGATTTTTGCCAAAAATTAAATTATCGACTCGATATATGGTTTTTGTCAGCATATCGCACCACAGATCAGGTAGGCATCTATAGTGTCGCTGCTTCTATATCCATATTTTTACTTCTTCGTGCCCGCAATGCTCAAAGGACATTGATCAACTCATTTTCCATTACAGATGAGCAAGTTAATTACAAACTAATAAAAGACGAGACCAAAACATTGATCAGGGAGTTGGCTGGAATAATTTTACTATTCCTCCTGGCTGCATCCATTTTATTTTATTTTTTCCTTGGCACTGAATACCGGGCCGGCTACCCAATATTGTATTTGTTGGTAGCAGGCATTTTTTTTGTCTCATTGACTATGCCTATCAGTGCATACTTTGTGTATAAAAATATACCGAAATACAATTTATTATCTGCCGCCACCGGTCTCATAATAAATATCGTTTTAAACAGGATGTTGATACCTGCCTGGGGAATCTGGGGTGCCGCCATGGCTTCTCTTATCACTTATTTGGCGATCTCTGTCACCTTATATGGCAGTTATTTAAAACTCATAAAGTCTCAGGTTTGAGTAGCTGGCTGGATAGAATCACGGCGATAAACAGGCAGCTAATCTCTTCATACCGATGTAGACATATTGCGTACCTGATAAACGGAATATTAAAAAAAACAGCCTTAGACAAAACAGCACCAGATCAATGGAAACTCATAAAAAACTATGATGGTAATCTTTCGATGTATGTCAATCCAAATGAACACATCGGTCGTCGAATCTACTTTGATGGATATTATGAAGGATCTGAATGGAGGGTATTGAAGAAATTAATAACCCCAAGTATGTGCATTTTCGACATAGGTGCCAATATCGGATCCTGGTCCTTACTCTTTTCTAAGCTGGCCCAAGAGGGAACAGTATATGCCATAGAACCATCCACCTGGTTTGAACTTTTAGAAAAAAATATTGCTATCAATTCTTTTAAAAATATTAAAACTTTTCAATGTGCTTTTGGCAATGTGGCTCAGGAAGCATGGATCGAAGAACCCCCTCCCGGAAATGATAAAAATTACGGAATGAGCAGAATCGCACTGGACAAAAAAAGTTCCGCCAGATCAGTTAGCATATATCGATTGGATGAATTTGTAGAAAAACAAACCATAAAAAAAATTGATTGGATAAAAATTGATACGGAGGGGATGGAATTGGAAATCTTAAAAGGGGGTGTCGATGTCTTGAAACAATATCAGCCTAACGTTATGTTCGAAATGAATCCCGTCACCCTTCATCATTATGAGGCGACCAGTGAGCAATTGGTCCTGTTTTTACAAAACCTCGGTTATATTCATTTTTACCAGGCAGGTAGAAGAGGCTTGCTGAAACAGCTGAACATACCCGAGATACTCAGCTCTGTGGCATCCTTCAATGTTTTTTGCTCAGTAAGTCCATTAAATACCTGATGACGCATATTTACCATATTCCGACCTGGTGGCCAAGTGAACAAAAACCTTTCAATGGCATATTTATATTGAACCTGATAGACGCGCTGGCAGAAGCCAATCCAAATCATCAACACACCATCGCCATTCATTCTACCAATCTCCAGTGGATATCTCCACGAAATATCATTAAGGACACTATCAACTTCTTTAATAAAGATCATGCAGTATTGCGAAACGAAGCCAATATCCATTATAAGGTCATAAAGCGCACTATTGGTATGAACCCTATCACCGGCATAAACTACATTCAATCTTTAACCAACAAACATCTCAAGGTAATAGAATCATTACCGTCAAAACCAGATCTTATACATGCGCATGTGAGCTACCCCTCTTTACTTATTGCCCAGGTGATTTCAAAAAAGTATAATATCCCTTATATTTTGACCGAGCATTCTACGAGGTTTCCTGATAGACGATTTGAAGACTTTGGTTATTCTCACGATCAAATTGCTGAAGCTTTTATAGCATGTTCAGCTACAATTGCAGTAAGTCAACATTTAGGCAACAAATTTTTATGCTATGGCAAGGTGGCGGACTATATCATCCCAAATTTTATAACCTGGCAGAAACCTGTTCTTACACCCAAGGCACCCCCATTCACCTTTCTGATTATTGCTCTATTAAATGACTCTAGAAAAAAAATTGGGTTGGTAATTTATGCGCTAAGCCTGGTATTAAAAAATGTTTCCGAAGTGCAGCTAATTATAGCAGGCGAGGGCTCTATGAAAAAAGATTTGATGAAACAAAGTGCGGCATTAGGATTGAATGATCATATCACCTGGTTTGGCTTGACCGATGAACCTAAAAAAATGAACTTATTAATAAGAAGTCATGCCTTAATCATATCAAGTGAAGAAGAGACTTTTGGCATCACCGCCATTGAGGCCCATTCCTATGGTCTACCAGTACTGAGTACCCGATGTGGCGGTCCTGAAGAAATCATCCAACCGTTCAATGGAATACTGGTAGAGAAAAACGATATGAATAAAATGGCAGAAGGTATGATATATATGATCAACCACCTTCAATCGTTTGAAGCCCAACATATTCAATCGGCTAGTTACGCTATCTATGGAAAGGATAAAATAACCTCTCAATATCTAAAGGTGTACGCAAATATCCTTGACCATTCCAAAACTCACTGAGTTCAATGAATCATTATACCATAGCACAAAGTTGGAATCACATTTCATACTCACCGTAGTATAACGAGTTTACCAATCCCCTTGGTAAAAAATCTCCTCGCATCTTTGCCTTCGGCATCATCCAATGCTTCAAAAGAGGAGTAAGTTTTCCCATTCAAATCTTTTAGGATCACCCGGTACAAGTAAGTACCATTGGCCAATATATTGCCGTACTCATCGTGGCCGTCCCAGTAGCCTTCAGTCAGGTGAGTCCCTTCGCGCAATGGTCCCAGGTCCATTTCAGTGAGCTCGCGCACGACCCGGCCACTGACTGTCATCACCTGGATTTTGAATACGGTAGGCGCCTCTCCTGTCAAAGTATAGGCAAACCTGCACTGGGTGCTAAAAGGATTGGGATAAGGCAATATGGACGAAACAGAATTTTCGGTGATCACTTTAAAGCTGATCTCATAAGCTGCAGTGGCAGCAGGATTGCCTGATCTATCATTTCCTTGCACCCGTAGCGTGTACAAACCATTCAGGGTAAACTGTGGATGATATTGCACGGACAATTCGTTTTTGTTGACATCAATAGTATACTCTTTTAATGACACCGGGACGAACTTATCCGTACCAGGCAATTTGAGGCTGATGGTCACTGCAGAAGTATCGGTGCCTGTCCAGGCTTTATTATCCTTTAAGTCAATGAGGATCAGAGGTTGTTTAGAGACGATTTCATTATTGATGATTTGTGTTCCATCGAAAAATACGGTCACCGTAGGTGGTGTAAGGTCAGTCACTACTACATAATTAATTTGGCCCGCATTATTGCGCAGGGTTATTTCAGGCAAAGCCGTCAGATTGATAAGGTTGACCAGGATGGATTGATCCCGCACACGGCCTTCTGTAGAGATCTCTTTGGTGAGTGTTTTTTTTGCTCCTGGAGAAAGCAGTGTATTGTAAGTGGTATCCTTGTGCGATCTGTTTTGCTCGTCGGTGATGGTATAAATCACCATAGACGAATCTATAGGTTGATCACCAATATTTTGAATGGTAAATTTTAAACGACTGGGATCGCCCTGATCTATCGAGTCTTTGAAAAATTCAAATTCATCATTAGAAGCGATAGCCAAATCAGCCCATCTCTTAAAATGAATGCGCCAATAATCCATATGGATAGATCCTGTACGAAGGCTGTCATTAGCTAACCAATTTAATTTGAGATAAGGGTAAGTGGAAGCATTTACCTTGGTCAAATCAAAATTAGTTGCTCTGCCACGATACAGAGTATCCAGGTGATCCCCGTTTAGTCCCTGGATGCTTATTTCATTGTCCTCCTTGTTCCTTCCATCCTGATGTAACCATTCAAATTTTTCCCAGGAGGAGGCAGGACCAATTAGTGGGGATTCGTGCATGCCGGATTGTCTTATCAAGGGCAGTTCGAAAGCCGATCTGATCTCAAGGCCATTAGAAGAGATGCCTTCGTCTATGATTTTTTTTCCTTTTTGATAAACAAACACATAGGGATAAGAATAATTATCGCCTAGGAGGTTGCGAATAAGTGTTGCTCCATTTTGTTCAAACACCTGGTATAAATTCTTTCCGAGACTCAAAGAATCCATCGCCCAAAATTCCGGAAAATAACTAGCCCCGGGTTGAATATGATTGATCACGATGACATACTGACCATCTTGAATTCCTTCGTTCATAAACCTCATGAGATTGCCTCTTTCTTCAGAAGTGTTTTTGTCCATTGGAAAATAATATCCCGGTGCCGGGATGGAGAATACGTTAGTGGCCCCATCACGACCGCCTACCGGATTACGGACTAAGCCTACTTTTGGATCCCAAATAGTTAGGATAAACTCTGATTGAAAATTGCCATTATTTCGTGTGTACCTTTCTCCATTGATCAATACTTTAGAATATTCAGATGGATCCAGAATACTATTTATACTGGAGGCGACAAAGCTTGTGGGCTGTGTAGCGAGTTGCCACTGATTGGCATCCAAATTAAAATTAAGTGTTTGATTGGGTTTATTTTCAGCGTACTGATACCCATGAGACTGATTCCAACCAGGACCCTGCCCGGGCAAATAAATAAATGACCTTTGACTCCAAAGGACAGGCCTTCCTGTTCCAACAGTATCTGCCGCTACCCGCCAATAATAAACTGTACCCGCCTGTGCATTGAAGGTAGGACTCCACGTAATGAGCCCTCCCCTTTGCTTTGTATTTATTTTTTGAAGGAAAGCAGAGTTAAATAAAGCCGTGGTGTCCAGCTCAAATATATAGTTGTCGGGATTACCCAGGGCATTGCTGGTGAAGGCTTTTAAGGTGATCGGTGATGATCCGACGATGCCATAATCCTGAGGATAGGCAGGTGTGACTTCGTTGTTAAATATCCCGACGATAATGCCGGTCGTACCATTGATTTTTAATTCATTATTGTTTTCTGCAAAAGGCTGCGGCAATTCATTAAATATATTGTCAGGATCGATTTTGATATTGAGGGTATTATTACCAATCACATTTTCAGGCATGGGGAGGGCAATAAAAACCTCCTTGTAGGCCTGCTCTAATTTTTCCTGAAAGCGATAAGTAAGTACTTTCCCATCAGGCAAGGTATGACTCACTTCGAAGGGGATCACCTCACTGTTGTATCGGCCCAGGTTCCAGAGTGTAAAACTAAACCGTAGACTGTCCTGATCTGCCTGCACATTTTGTGGGATGGTCTTAAAACTTTTTGTGTCTAAAGTATAATCCGGTCCTGTATGATAGTTAAGCTGTATCGCCGGATCTCCTTGAATAGACAACTGCTGAGTAAGTGCCTGTACGGTAAAAGAACTGGAAGTAGCAAGTTCCCGCAAAGCCTGAAAATGCAGACTCGAAATCGTCTGGTTATAATAATCGCTCCCCATATGGCCATACAACTTTTTTCCATAATTGCCATAATCCCCATCCGTGCCGATACCTGAGGAGGCAATGTAAACTATATCTCCTTTAGAAGAAAATATAAAGGACTCGCTGAGGCTTACTCCGGTAGTATGCATATTACCCGAATTACATCCCAGCGTAAAACAAATGGGATACTTGCCCACATTGTCAAAAATCTCGGGATCATCCAGTCCCACTTCAGTAGCACTGATCGCTCCATGTCCCAGGTAACTATGCACTACCACTCCTTCATTGATCAGGTTTTTTACGATTTCGGACACCCCCCCCTGAATCGGGTCGGAGGAAGTTTTTTTGACAGAAAAGACTTCAGGATTCATCAGACTGCCCTGGATGGCACTTTTAAAGCCATCCAACAAGCGGTCAAATCCATCCGTAGGGGATCCTCCTGCCAGGTGCAAGATCTTTTTCCGCCAGTATAAGTCATCATTTGACCCGGGGGATTTAAGTTTTGATTCATATTCTTTGACCTTCTTTAGATAGTTGGATACCTGATCAGGGCTGGTCGCGGCCAGTCGGGCTATATTGAATACCGGAAGGTTTTTTCCCGGGGCTGCAAAAGTCAGATTGTCTGATCCGGGATAACCAAAGGAAGGCACCAGGTCCAGATGAGCATATTCATTAAAATTATTGTCTATTCGTCGGTCACGATAGTTGAGGCTCCTGCCGATCAAAAAAATGTATTCCGGTGCTGACCAATGCCGATGGATATACTGACCGAAGTTTTTCAAACCGATCACATGCCTCGACTGTCCATAACCAAACTGATCATAGATCTGATCGATATCGACTACAGTGACCGCATATGATCCGCCTGGAGCAGACCTTCTATAGGCCGCATACTCCTGGGCCGAAGTCATCAACTTTTTATGTGTGATGATGATATAATTTGCTTTGGGATCTTCTGCTATCGGCTCAAACTTCGTGGGTATTAGTTTTGAGATAGTAGTAGCATCCGCTAGCTCAAGAGTATACAAATCTCGAGATCCTGATGCAGGGATTTCTACATAATGCTCACCATTGACCGTGGTACTTTGATACCAGTCACTGCCGGCCGGATCGATCAGGATTGATTGATTGTTAGTCCCTGAGATCCTGCTCATGATGATAGTCGCTGCAGGCATGAGAGATTCCTGGCTTCCGAGAGTACCTCCGGCGGTCTTTGGATAGATTAAGTGAATATTGGCTACTGCAAACTGATCACTACCCGGGCCAATAGATTCTATTTTGAGTCTAATATCCTTCTGCAGTAGATCATTGGACAATACAAAATCGTAGACTCTCACTCTAAATCCAAAAAAAGTATCCAGTTTTATGGTTTCATCATTGATGGATATTTTAATGAGATGCTGTTGATTGCCGGTACCCAACCGGATGGAAAGCTTACCATCCACTTTGCCTTCAAAGGCATCTTTGAGCTTCAATGTCTGAGCATACTCTCTGTTTAATCGGGTTGCAAAACCTTCGCATTCATCGAAACTGGAGAATGCGATCTCATTGCCTGAATCATATCTTTTGTCCAGGGGATTGGTATGAAATTCATAAAATTGGTCTACCATTAAGAAGGGTGAAATCGCTACCTGGTTATTACTTGATTTTAAGTTTATCCGTTTGGTAGGCATACCATTGGGCACCCAGGTGAGAAAATAAGCACTGCTATCCGTGACCAGGCTATAGGCTGGATTGAGCATTTCAAGCGGAGCGTTAGAGAATAAAGGTGCATCCAGCTCTGACCGGTTTTTATATCCCCAAAACTTGAGATTATCTCCTGCAGTCCAAATACCTGCATTGCTTATCCATAATGGCCGTTCTACTCCTAATCGCCATACCTGGAGCTGGGATCCTCTGATGGAGGCCAATGGTACACCGGCCTTGGTCAGATCTTCGAATGTAATTTGATATAATCCATCTTTGTCAGTAAAAAACTTTAAATAAGTCTGATCAGATTTTATCCACTCATTACCATACAGGGTATCGTTGCCCTGGATGATTTGCGCTGTCATGGAAAATGAAAACAACATCAATCCTGCCCATAAACTTGTACTTAACCAAGACTTTTTCAAGATTGAATAAGTCAATGCAATTTTTGAATTAGTTTTGACTTCAGTGATTGCATGGTACATTATATATATCATTGTTATAGGTATACAGTTCATTTATTTGATCGGGGTGTTCAGTCCTTTGGGAGGATATGGCCCCAAAAATAGGGGTTCCAAGTCAAAAGCTACCGATTTTATGCCTGTCAGCTTATTCATTATAGTAAAGAACGAAAAGGAGAATCTTGATGTTTTGATGCCACTTTTATTAAATCAGGTTTACGAAGGCAGCTTTGATATCCACCTGGTTGACGACCAGTCTACAGATGGCACTCAGGAAGCAATACAAACCTGGCAATCTTTGTACCCTAAGAAAATCTTCCTCCACACGCTTCAACATGATCAGGCCGGTGGCAAAAAAAAAGCTTTCCTATTCGGTCTGGAGCAATCTACACAAGATCTGTTGTTAATGACTGATGCAGATTGCAGACCTGCGTCAGTACATTGGATTCAAAAAATGGTTCTGGCACTTGGGACAGAGGATGGCTTTGTACTTGGTTACTCCCCTTATATGCCGCTTAAAAATCATATTCAAGGGTTGATTCAGTTGGAGACCAGCTATACCGCCTTACTCTATTTGGGGCTTGCTGTACGCAATATAGGTTATATGGGTGTGGGTAGAAATCTATTGTATAGAAAAAAAGTCCTGGTGACCAGTCAAACTCTTACTGCTTACCAGCATGTGCTGTCAGGGGATGATGACCTCACGATCAACGAACTCAGCACCAACAATAATATCGGAATTCAACTGGACCCGGACTCCTTCGTCTACAGTATTCCAAAACCCAATTGGGGACAATGGCTGCAGCAAAAGTCAAGACATGTGAGCACAGCCAGGTATTACCGACCCTTACATCAATTGTTATTGGTATGTTTTTATTCAACTTTTATTTTGAGTTGGGCTTTGCCCATATTGATGTACTGGTTCTGGCCGCCAATTCTTTTGGTATTCCTTTTTTCAAAATTGGTATATTATATTGTGTTTAAATCTATAGTCAAAAATATTTTAAAGCAAGATTGGAGTGTGGTCGGTTGGCTAATTGCTGAAGCCAAGTATGCCGTCTCACTTATTTACCTCACTCCTTCCGTACTCTATAAAAAAGTAAAAAAATGGTAAAACATTTTGCTTTAAATTTTGTTTTGCCATATGTATGAATGGATCCTGCCCATGCTTCGCCGTCAAGCCAAGTTTTAAAAATGTCTAATACCGCTCAATATACCATATCAGAACTTGCACATTACTCAGGTGTAAAACCCCATACTATCAGGATATGGGAAAAAAGATTTAATCTGCTGTCCCCTACCCGGAGCTGTACCAATATCAGGGGATATGGTTATGAAGAACTTAGAAAACTGATCAATATCCACACGCTGTTACAATCCGGATGGAAGATATCCCGGATCGTCGGCCTGACCGAGGAAGACATTGAAAGTGAGGTAAAGTCCTTGATGATGAGCAAGATTGAAAGTCCTAAAACCGACTTTTTGATCAATGGACTGATGGTACACATGCTTAATTATGATGAAGCCAGGTTTACAGAGGTACTCCAGCATTCCATAGATAGGTTTGGCATTAAAAAAACCATCCTTCAAATTGTATATCCTTTCCTGAAAAGAATAGGTGTATTGTGGCAGGTCAATGATATTAGTCCCGCGCAAGAGCACTTTGCCTCAGCGATCATCCGGCGAAAACTATTGAATGCCATAGATGCCATGCCGGTGATCCCTAAGGGTATTCCTTCATTTATTTTATGTCTGCCCTCTGAGGAGTTTCACGAACTACCTTTATTACTGGCCCACTATATCCTGTTAGAAAAAAATATCCATACCCTCTATCTGGGTGCTTCTGTGCCGGCAGAGATGATAGCACAGGCTGCTTTACAATCCAATGCTACGCATGTATTTACGCTATTTATGTCTAGCTCCCCGATGGAAAAACTAAAAGAATATCTACAGATCATCCACACCGGTGCCCCGGGACTGACTTTGTATTTTTCAGGATGCCCTGAGATGTGCAAAAAACCACTGTTAAACGATTCCGTGAGGCATATAGCCGATATCGAAGAGTTTGAGAGCCTGGTTAGATCATTGGCTCATTAAAATCTTTTTAGCTTTTATACTGGTCTTATTGTCCTGACTGATCGAGGTATAAGCCAGATAAAGCTGACCCTGATGAGCAGTCAAGACCGGGAATCCACTTTTTCTCAAAGCAGAAGTTTGAGCAATCATATTTCGGCTGATCAGGTGCCCTTCTTTGGAATAGATCATTAAATAAATCGATGTTGTCGGGCTTTCTTTGGAGTCTTTATCCAATAAACTGATAGCAACCCTGTCTTTATCAATCCAGGCGATACTAACTCTTCCGGGCGTATTTTTGGTATCAATGATGAGAGGAGGACCAAAGTTTAAATCAGGACCATTGGAAAAACTGAGCTTAATCGTGGGTTTGCCCCCAGCTTCAGTATACCATGCTACCGCAAGCTGGCTGTTTATACTCGCTATAGCCGGGCCATTAACTGGACAACCGTTGATTTTCCAGTGATCTTCACACACAGGCTTGGGATCAGACCATTGACCTGATTCAAGGCGGGTGATATAGATGTCTCTTTCCTCATCATTGGATCGATTTCTATATATCAATACGGGTCCTTTAGGTGTCATGGTAGCATCTGTCTGGCAACATTCGCACACACGATCATCTATGATTTGAGGCTGACTGACGCCACCTTGGATATCCACCAGGGCAGACCGCAGTTGCATCGATCCACTCCCATGGTCATGATCATTATGGTCACCTTCTGCTGAAATCATGGCTCTGCCATCTAACCACATAGCCAGTATTTTATCATAACTAAAGGGCACCAGGCTCACAAAACCATGCTCCGCGGGAGCGTTATCATGCAGTGAATCAATGACCTTCCATTCATCACCTCCACTTCGTGACAAGGCCAGCTTCACATCATAATCATAGGTTTTGTCACCCGGTCTTTTTTGAAGAAAATGAGCCAGGAGGTTGAGCTCACTGCCCGGAAAAACAGCTATTGAAGGAAAATCAGCCCAGTTGACAAACCAGTCAGTACCAGTGGATATGATCGTAGCCCTGGTAAAAGTATCATTATGCAATGAACTATAATTTAATCCATACAGGCTATCTGAAAGGTGAGAAGTCCAGGTAAGGTACAAGTTGTCCTGAGGAGATAAGTGCCAATTTGGAGTCTCCGTCTGGATGTGCCTGGCAACAGGAATATGCAATTCGGTGATTGTTAATTCGTCCTTTACCATGGATTTGCAAGCCATAAATAGACAGAAACTACTAAGTAAAGTCGCTACCCGAATCATCCTCCGAAGGTAAATACTGTCATTTAATTTCTCTAATCTCATTTAAAACCAAAAAGCGCACGGTCTCTGCAGTCCATGCGCTTTTGATTAACTTGATTGTATGAATAAAAAATTGATTAGGAATTATTGGGTTGTCATTTGGTTAGGGTTGTCAAAGATATTTAGAACTTGAATATGGCTGACATGCCCAGGGTAGTTTGGCTGGCTTCGGTTTTGCCATCTTTACCAAAATATAGGTCAGTATGCCCATTGACATTATTCTTACCTGTAGAACTGTCAAATCTGAGCTCAGGTTTTAATAACAAACTTCCATCGGCTATACTAATACTACCAGTGATCGTCACAGAGGTATTTTTGGCTCCAATATAGCGCACCCCATAGAAGTCGTTAAATTGTTCCACCCTTGCTCCTATCGAAAACTCGTCTGTGGCAGCCACATTAAAATAGCCGGCGATACCTCCCCAGGTTGGATTGTCTTTTTCACCAGAGGTGATGGCTTTAAATTTTGTTTTGAGTGAACTATCTGTTGCTTTATATATACCGTACGCCGCATTTACACCAAGATTGACTTTGCCTATGGCATATGCAGCAGTGAGGTCATAGATAGATGTATTAAATCCATTGGGTTTGCTGGCACCCTCCAGAGCATCTCCTATTGTGATCGATCCTGCCTGATCACCTTTACCTGTCAGATAATTGAGATAAATAGACATGCCCTCTACTGGCATCAACGAAAGTTGTACTACGGGAGATTTGAATCCATTATTATCATCAAAATTGTCCCAGCTATTGACCAGGCCCAACATCAATCCTACTTTGTCGGAGATGGCATAATTCATTTTCAGACCCGTATGAAAGAAAGGTCCATTATTGAATAAGTTGGACAGTGAATAATTAAAATTAATATAGGGTTCGATCACTTCATAACCTATATGGGTACCGAACTGACCAATTGTGAAAGACACTTTGTCTGAAGCCTTCCATACTCCATACAATTGTTTTATCCCAAAAGAACCTCCACCAAGCAGTCCATTGCCTATGGAACTAGAAGGAAAAAACAACAATGTAGCCAGCGAAGTATTGGGACCTGCTAAAAAATCGCCTACCACTTCAATGTTTTTAAAGTCATAAGTCACTTTGCCCTGGATGGCTCCGAGTGAAAATTGATTATTGTTGATGTCAAAAGCCCTCGCTCCTGCGGCTGGTCCCCACAATTGAGGTCCCACCCCTGGAGCATTGAAGGAAAGATTGTAATATGCGTCGGCATAACCTGAGATCGTGATCGATGGCTTGACTATCGAATCTTCCTGAGCTTGCATCGAAAAAGTCAATCCCATCAGGATAAGTAGTACTAAAGTTTTGTCCAAAATTTTCATAGTAATTTTTTTGTTATGAGTCAAAAGTAAGCCGGGCTTTTGAGTCCGAAAATCCAAAATTGGTTTAAAATTGTAATATTCATATTCTTCATTTTATGCTTTAAAAAACAGCTATTATTTAAATAATTTAGACTTTTTGAGTCAAATCTGGTTTAAAAATGATGGCTTTATAGCAGAAATATATGTTTTTATTCGAAATCAGGTTTTTATGAATTAGCGCATCCAAATAGAAAAGGGAGGGATTCTAAAGCGCCTGCAAATGTTACTTTCAGCCTCCAGTGCGAGATTAAAAGTAGATGGATCTCCCTTAGTGACGAAATCCTTAGTCTTTGATGATTCACCTTCTTTAGGGTAGGTATTAATGAAATATCATTGAGTTTCTTTGGAAAATCCTCAGAAGATAAAAAAAATAAAAAGAGGATCTCTATGACCAATCAAAAAAAACTATATATTCAGGACATATTTGTATAAAAACAGCTATTTATGAAAAAATCTCGGCGCAATTTTATCAAAAATCTGGGAGCAGGATCGATGTTGGTGTCTGGATCCTTATGGAATAAAGCCTTTGCAGAAGAATACATGCATCAGCACATACTGCCGTTTGAGTTACGCTATTCTGCTTCGGACACTATTCGATTGGGAGTGATCGGTTGTGGCATTCAAGGCAATTCAGATCTTGAGGCTGCTTTGAAAGTTCCTGGAGTTGAAATGGCCGGTGCCTGTGATTTATATACAGGTAGGCTCACGCGCATGAAAGAAGTATACGGAGCTGATCTGTATACTACCCGGGATTATCGCGAGCTGCTCAACCGATCTGATATTGATGCCGTCATCATAGCGACCTGCGATCTGTGGCATAGCACGATCACCATCGATGCGCTCAAAGCCGGCAAAAATGTCTATTGTGAAAAACCTATGGTCCATAAGTTTGAGCAAGGACAGAAAGTAATCGCCGCCCAAAAGCTCTATGGGAAAGTCCTGCAGGTAGGTAGTCAGGGGATCAGCGGAGTAGATTATGCCAAAGCCAAAGAAATATACCAATCCGGTACTATCGGTCAGCTCAATTGTATCGAAGCCGTCAATGACAGGCAAAACGCCATTGGCGCCTGGGAATACAGTATCCCTACTGATCAATCTCCTGAAACGGTTGACTGGGATCGATATGTTGGTATCATGAATAAAAAGCCGGCTTACGATCCAAAGAAATTATTTTGGTGGCGCAATTATCGTGATTTTGGCACAGGAGTATCCGGTGATCTTTATGTGCACCTGGTCACCGGCATTCATTATGTTACAGGCTCTTTGGGTCCAGCCAGGATCATGTCCTCAGGCCAATTATGTTATTGGAAAGACGGTCGCGATGTACCGGATGTGATGACTACCCTGCTGGATTACCCAGCCACAGAGACTCATCCAGCTTTCCAGGTGACATTGAGGGTTAATTTTATCAGCGGAGCTGGCGGTGCAGGCAGTACAAAATTTATAGGCAGCGAAGGCGTGATGACCAAGACCGGCAATGGTGTTAAGATCAGTCATAGTCTGATGTCCAAGGCACCTGGTATCGGCGGATATGATTCCTTATTTACCTTTCCTCAAGGTTTGCAGGATAAAATGATGGCAGAATATAATGCTAAATGGTCAGAGGAAGATAAAAAACGACCTACCCGGGAAGGCATGGAATTTGTAGCTCCTGAGGGACATAATGCTCATGTCAATCATTTTAATAACTTTTTTGAAACCATCCGCAACAACCGACCTAATATCGAAGATGCTACTTTTGGATTCCGCGCTGCTGCGCCATGTCTTGCCGCAAACGAAAGTTATTTTAAAAACAAAATCATAAAATGGGATGCGAAGCAAATGAAAGTCATCAAATAATACGTTATTGGGTCAATACATGATATCATTGATCCTGCGAAACCGGCTACTTGGGCTTTTTTTAATAACAATATCCAGTTTTGCATGTACCAAAAACCAGGATGAGATCCTGTTTAAATTTGAATATGACCAATTTATAGTCGTACCCGGAGGACTCAATACCCTGGAGACTTATTCGTTTGTGTTAAGGGAACTGCCTACCAATTACAAAGCTTTATTAAACACTTTTCAGGTCGATACCGCTGCGATCACTGCCATCAAACCCGGTGCCATCAGGTTGTCTGATGAATTCAATCAATTTGATTTCAGCAGAATTGAAAAAATCTCCCTCTTGATGAGTAAGGTTGGATTTCAAAACGAAGTCGAAATAGGATATCTTGAAGAAGTACCGTATTCATCGGCCAACATTCTTCAACTATTTCCCACTCTGGTAGATACCCGTAACATCACCTCTCAGGAAAAATTTAATGTCAAATTGAAAATCAAGCTAAGAAGTTTTTTGACAAATACCACCAATATGAGACTTAGGTTTACCTTAAACGCTATAAGGTAAACCTAAATCTGTTTAGTAAAAATATCTCTTTTGAGTAAATAATCAGTTGGTAGCTGTCCCTCTACCTAACCACCAGGCCACCACAGCTCCGGTCACAGCACCCATCACTGCAGACATCAGGATGTCGGCAACTGCCCCTGTCATATTCATCAAATTGGTCATTCCATAGTTGAGAAAATCATAGGAAATACCTATTAATAAACCAATAAGAGCGCCTGCTTTTGCTCCGGTGGCAAGCGTCTTGATATTGGCCCATTGATCAAAAATATAAGCTAACAACAAGGCATAGCCTACATTTCCCAAAAAAACAAATATAAAATCACTTGCTTGAGGATCAGTCTTCATGACCCCGGTTGCAGAGCCCGCATTGGAGGCCATAAAATCCATTAGCAACACTCCGTAGAGAAGCCATCCTAAAAGAAAGGCGACGATACCACCAATTAAGGCGGCAATAATTACTTTACTATTCATATTAATACATTTAAAGGTTTAAGGCCCTGAAGTTAATAAAAAATACCAAATACTGAAGCTCTATATTTGCACCTTATTTTTTTGAAACTAAAAATGAAAGTAACGGATTACTTTGCTCGCGCCAATGGCGATACTTTGATATCATTTGAAATCCTACCACCCCTCAAAGGTGGGAGCATAGACTCTATATTTAATATCCTGGATCCATTGATGGAGTTCAGACCACCCTTCGTAGATGTGACTTATCATCGTGAGGATTTTGTGTATCGCAATAACCATGCTGGTCAGCCTGAAAAAATATCCATGAGGAAAAGACCAGGTACGGTAGTGATCTCACAGGCTATACAAAACCGATATGGTGTAGATACGGTGCCTCATCTGCTTTGTGGAGGATTTACCAAGGAAGAAACTGAAGATGCATTGATCGATATGGCTTATGCCAAAATCAATAATGTTTTAGCTCTGAGGGGCGATGCTAGAAAATTTGAAGAAAATTTTGTTTCAGAACCAGGAGGACATCATTATGCAATAGACCTTATCCGGCAGATCAAAGAAATGAACAATGGTAATTATCTGGATAAAGACATTGTCGAGGGTGCCAAATCCAACTTTTGTATAGGTATCGCAGGTTATCCTGAAAAACATTTTGAAGCTCCTACTCTTGAAACGGATATTCAATATCTCAAAGAAAAAATAAATGCTGGTGGAGAATACATCGTCACTCAAATGTTTTTTGACAATCAGAAGTATTTTGAGTTTGTGGCATTGTGCAGGGCAAATGATATTCAAGTACCCATCGTGCCGGGATTAAAACCATTGACCCGTAAAAGTCAGCTCACTTCGCTTCCGGCCTCATTTTTTATTCACTTGCCAGAGGACCTGGTAAAAGCCATCACTAAAGCAAAATCTTCTGAAGCTGTCAAACAAGTAGGGATAGAATGGGGCATCGCTCAGTGCAAGGAATTAAAAGCTGCCAAAGTGCCTTCCTTGCATTTTTACACGATGGGAGATAGTGATACCACCCGCAAAATCGCTGAATCGGTTTTTTAGATTTTTTTCCTGGACCAGATTCTTCTTGTAATATTTTAACGTTTTCGGCTTGTATTTGGAAATAACTAGGATGGCATAGATTAATTAATTCTTTGTCAATCGGTTATAGTACTCCATTCATTTTATAACGAAGACAAAAGAGGAAGATTTATTCATACATACTTTATGATTCGTTAACATGTCATTTACCAATCTTTATTGTGATTGCATGTATTTTTGTGGCTGAAATCAAATTAATATTTTCCTATGGCTATTTCTAAAAAGTATTTAAAATCTAACGAAGTCTGTAAAGTCACCTTTAAACTTGAATCTGAGAAGGTTCTTAAAGCTAAAAAAGTTGAATTGTTAGGCTCTTTTAATAATTGGAAACCTTCAAAAGAGACTTCGATGAAGAAATTGAAAGATGGTTCTTTTACAAAGACTGTTGATCTTCCTACTGCTTCTGAATATCAGTTCAGATACAATATAGATGGCAAACTTTGGGAAAACGAATCTAATGCTGATCGACTTGAATACAATGGTTATGGTGCTGAACAAAACAGCGTCATCGTGATATAATATTTTTAGGGACACCATATGTGAACAGCCTTTTTCAACACAATCTATAAGGGACATTTAAGGTTTTTTTATTCATATTCATTTTGGCCTTGTGAGGACACTCGCAAGGCTTTTTTTGTATAAAAATATCTGATCAATTGCACCTTTTAGCAATCGATTGCGGTGATTGCCGGAATTCGTATATCTTAGTCTTTCATTTTTAAATCAATACTCAAATGAATAGGCGCAACTTCGTAAAAAATGGCATCACACTCGCAGCAACAGCTCCATTTATCGGCAATCTTGAGCTAGAGTCAGCCAGGAAAAAAAATATCGGCATCCAGATATATACAATCCGTGATTTTATGCAGAAGGATGCTACTGGATCTCTCCAAGCCATCGCTGCAGCAGGATATAAAAATATTGAGCTGGCAGGATACAATGAAGGCAAATTTTATGGCCTCAGCCCTAAAGAGGTCAAAACACTGGCAGACAGTGAAGGCATGAAGATACCCAGCAGTCACGTAGCAGGTGATCTCGTCATGTATTTTAAAAACAAGATGCTTCCGGCGGACTATCTTAAAGCCATGGATGATGCTGTGTACATGGGTCAGAAGTTTTTTGTGTGGCCATTTTTGCAGCCTGCTTTCAGAAACGACAAAGACAATGCCATGCGGATAGCTGAGCTATTTAATAAAGCTGGAGCTGAATCCAAAAATCGAGGGCTTCAATTTGGCTATCACAATCATAATTTTGAGTTTGATCCCATCGGTGACACTAATATGATGAGCATCTTCATGAACAATACCGATCCCAACCTGGTCAAATTTGAATTAGATCTGTATTGGGTGGTTTTTGCCAATGTAGACCCGATTGCCTTCATCAAGCAGCACCCTGGACGATTTGCACTGTATCATGTCAAGGATATGGCTAAGTCTGACAAAAGAGAAAGTATAGAGATCGGTGATGGTAGTATCGACTTCAACAAAATATTTAAAGAGACTAAAAAAATTGGTGCTGATTATTTTCTCGTTGAACAAGAGGCTTATCGTACCGGGTCTATGGCTGCGATGAAGACTGATTATCAGAGAATCAAAAAATTGAAGTTTTGATTTAGCATAAATACCACTTTTTGGAATCTATTAAGTCTGCTTAAAAAAAATTACTTCGATCAATATCAATTTTCTCTGACGGAAGGGTCATTCATTCGTCTAAGATTAATACCATTCAAGGCCTTGCTTTCTTAGGCAGATTTTCAATGCCTTTATTCATCCCTGAAGGACTTGGGTGTACATGAATATACTATGTCGACAGATTATCATAAAATAAAAAAAGGGGTCGATTTTCACCAACCCCCAATTATTGTAAGAATGAATATTTTGTAAATACTACAAGAATGGGGCAATTACCAAAGCAATCACCGAGATCAATTTCAATAAGATATTTAAGGAAGGACCTGAAGTATCTTTAAATGGATCGCCGACCGTATCACCGACTACAGCGGCCTTGTGTGGATCAGACCCTTTATAATAAGTCTTACCCTGAATTTCGACTCCACCCTCAAATAGCTTTTTTGCATTGTCCCAGGCTCCTCCGGCATTAGATTGAAAAATAGCCATAAGCACTCCTGTCACTGTTACTCCGGCCAGTAATCCACCCAACATTTCTTTGCCAAACACAAACCCAATAAATATAGGAGACGCTACTGCAAGCAGACCCGGAAGCATCATTTGTCTGACAGCTGCCTTAGTGGATATCTCTACACATTTGGCATACTCCGCTTTACCATTAGCCTCTTCAAAAACATGTTTGTCTGCAGCTGACCAATCATCATGCTCCACTCCATCATTTTTCTTCATTACAGCAAGTGCTGCTTTAAGTGCAGGTATTTCACTAAACTGTCTGCGTACCTCCTGTATCATTTCCATTGCAGCTTTACCTACCGCATTCATGGCCATGGATGAAAATAAAAATGGAAGCATGGCTCCTAATAACAAACCGGACATTACCATAGGTTTAGAAATATCGATACTATTCATCTTGGCACTGCTCATAAAAGCTGCGAACAAAGCCAGGGCAGTCAAAGCTGCAGAAGCGATGGCGAATCCTTTTCCGATAGCGGCTGTAGTGTTGCCTACCGCATCAAGGGTGTCTGTACGTTGACGCACCTCTTTAGGGAGTTCTGCCATTTCTGCTATACCCCCTGCATTGTCAGCCACAGGCCCGTAGGCATCTACTGCCAATTGGATACCTGTATTTGAAAGCATCCCGACAGCGGCGATCGCTATACCATATAACCCAGCAAAATGATAGGATCCCATGATAGCTGCAGCTAATATGATGGTAGGAATAGCAGTGGATTGCATCCCTACACCCAAACCAGCAATAATATTGGTGGCAGTACCCGTCATACTTTGATTGACGATAGATCGTACCGGTTTGCCTCCGGTACCAGTATAATATTCAGTAACATAACCAATAGCAACTCCTGAAACTAATCCAATACAAACGGCCCAGAATACGCCCCAATTGGTATAATGCAAACCTTGAAATTCCCAGGCGCTTGGCAACATCCATTGCGTAATAACCAGGGTGAGGCCTAACATGATCACACTCGACAGGTTCACCCCTAAGTTTAAAGCTTTTTGAGGATCACCACCTTCTTTGGTTTTGACGAAGAAAGTACCGAGGATTGAAGTCAATATACCCACACCGGACAATACTAATGGCAATAATACTGCATTCAAGCCATTAAATTCATTGCTACTTTCGTAACCAGCGATACCAATATAGGTAGCTCCAAGTACCATTGTACCGATGATAGATCCCACGTAAGATTCAAACAAGTCTGCTCCCATACCAGCCACATCACCTACATTATCTCCTACGTTATCAGCGATAGTCGCCGGATTTAATGGGTGATCCTCCGGGATGCCTGCTTCTACTTTACCTACCAAGTCAGCTCCCACATCAGCAGCTTTAGTATAAATACCTCCGCCTACTCTGGCAAACAAGGCTATAGAAGAAGCACCAAATGAAAATCCTGTAATGACAGTGATCACTTTATTGATGTCCCATCCCATATTATTGTATATCAGAAAGAGTGAACCAAGCCCCAACACGCCTAATCCGACAACACCCATCCCCATGACGGATCCACCTGAAAAAGCCACTTCTAAAGCTTTATTCAGGCTCGTTCGAGCTGCTGCTGTAGTCCTTACATTGGATTTAGTGGCAACTTTCATACCTATATAACCAGCTAATACTGAACAAAATGCACCAATGACAAACGACAGGCCAGCGATCCAGGACGACCCCGTATTGCCAGAACCCCCTAACGCCATCAAGATGGCTACCGCAAGTACAAACCATACTAAGATTTTGTATTCAGCTTTTAAGAAAGCCATAGCCCCTTCTGAGATAGCTTTGGCTATAATTTGCATTTTTTCTGTGCCGGCATCTTGTTTTTCTACCCAATTGCTTTTAAAATAAGTGAATAACAATCCCACGATTCCAAGCAAGGGGATAATATACATAATTGTTTGTGCCATAATAAGTTAATTCTAAACTATTAAAAATTTGAAAGTGCGAAAATAGAATGATTTACCGTGATCACAAAATGATCATTTCATAAATCTCAATTTATCGGCTAATGGACTTCTCAATCCTGGAATCTGAAGTGAGGGATCGATATGCCCCATATAAAACAATCCAAGACATTTCTCCCCATCTGCCAGGTCCAAATAGGAGCCCATCCTATTAATAAATCCCGGAGAGGCCCAATAAGATCCTATATCATAAGCAGTGCAAGTGAGCCACATATTTTGTACTGCACAAGCCACTGCGGCTATTTCTTCCCATTCCGGCAAGGATTGTGCAGGATCACGCTGCATGCAGATGGCGATGGTGCAAGCAGATTGGAGCGGCTTTCCAGAGATTTCATTTTGTTTTACCTCTGAAAACAGATCAGGATTAGTATGTTGCTTGTAATCATCGGCTATAAAGTCTGCAAGATTTTGCCTGGACTTAAGGGAGTGAAATATTTTAAATCGCCAGGGCTCAGTGCGTTTGTGGGTGGGAGCCCAGTGCGCATTCTCCAGTATTTCGGTGATTAGCTCTGCTGATATTTCTTTATCAAGATAGGATTTTGGGAAAATAGCTCTTCGTTGTCTGATGAGTGTGGAGATGCTGTGCATATTTTTAGAAAAAATGATTTAAAGGAATGCAAAGGTATTCCATTATGCTGAAAGCAGCGTCTAAGCCAGTTTTTTCAGTATTTTTTTTGCTCTTGATTTAAATGCCGGAGTTTGGTGGATGATTTGGTCTTCAATTATTATTTTGAGCTCTGACCCGATCTCCGGATAAAGGTCTAGCAGATCCCCTAAAACCGATAGAGCAAATGCCTTCACAGCGACTTTTTGATGAGTATCCATCAACCAATCAAAGCAAAGTTCCATAGCTTTACCATGCAGCCGGCTTGGAATTAAAGCGTAATCTAATATTCTGGCAATACTTCGATAGACAGCGTCATGTTTATTGGGGGTGCGCGCATAATAGATTAATTTAGCCAGATAGGGCGAAAGCCTTTGAGGATAATATTCTCCAATAGCCGACAAAGGGTATCCTGCTCGTTGACTGATGACCTTCTCTTCACTCATAAACAACTCAATCAACATCTTCAATTTTTTGTCATCCATTCCCACCCAACGGACGATACGCTCCATTTGAGCCCGACTGTGTTCTGCCAGTATCATTTTCTGTAGTTCAGAATGCATAAAGTTTAATCCCTATATTAGCAGCAAATTAAACAACAAATCTAGATAATGTTAAATACAAACTTTTCCATCTTTAGTTTGGTCTTGATGGTTTCGTTATGCCAGGCTCAATCCAATGCAGACAAAATCATGGATTTTGAAAAATATGATCCCCCATCTACTTTGGTCGTCCCCGAACATATGCTCACCAAAGCCAAGATGCCTTTTATAGATGTCCATAGCCACCACTTCAGAGGGGTAGACAAAGCATATCTCCAAAAATTGGGAAAAGAAATGACAGAAATGAATATGCAGATCATTGTCAATCTAAGTGGGGGCACAGGTGAAAATTTAAAAAATATGGTGGACAGTGCCAACCGATATCTGCCAGGCAGATTCGTAGTATTCGCCAATATCAATATCAGGAGTATCGATGATGCTGATTGGGCTGAAAACACAGTAAAGGCGCTGGAAAATGATGTAAAAAATGGTGCAAAAGGACTTAAGATCTATAAAAGCCAGGGCATGGATGACAAAGATAGTCAAGGCAAACGCATCAAAATAGATGATCCTCGTATAGCCCCGGTTTGGGATGCATGCGGTCGTCTGGGGATCCCGATCTTGATACACTCCGGTGATCCTGCTCCATTCTGGCAGCCTGCAGATGAGACCAATGAGAGATGGCTCGAGCTCAAAACCCGTGGAGGCCGTTCCAGAGTAGGTTTTGAAGCTAGTTGGGAACAAATCATGACGGAGCAAATGAACATAGTCAAAAAGCATAAAAACACGACTTTCATCGTAGCCCACATGGGCTGGTATCCCAATAATCTGGATAAACTCGCAGAACTGCTGGAGGATAAACCCAATATGTATGTTGAGATTGGGGCAGTGATTGCTGAACTAGGGCGTCAACCCCGACAAGCCAAAGCGTTTTTCACCAAATATCAGGATCGGATCTTATTTGGCAAGGATTCTTATGTGGTCAGTGAATTCCCTACTTATTTTAGAGTGCTTGAGACCGCAGATGAATATTTTCCTTATCACAAAAGATATCATGCCTTCTGGAGGATGTACGGATTGGATCTGTCTGATGAAGTGCTGCAAAAAGTGTACTATAAAAATGCTTTACGGTTGATACCAGGTCTTCAAAAAACCGGCTTTCCTAAGTAAAAAAGGGCTAGGTCATTAGACTAGATCGGGATTAATGTCAGCATTTTTCAGGATATGGTCTTTCGCTGAATATATTTTTTAATCATCCAGGCAATAAACAACAACACACTAAACAGCATAATGCTTATGCCCAGGATCCATTTGATCATACCCAATACGGATGCCATCAGGACCGTACTGCTATGCAGATCAGGATATTGACGAATTAATCTGAGGATATGGATATTTTCGCCAAAGTCAAATAACATGGTGATCAATGGTACAAGATTGATCCATTGGTATTTAGTCCCCTTTGGAAAAAACTGTCTGAGAAAAAAACCAAATAGCAGGATATTAAATAAGGTATAGATGATAGGATAAGCAATGTCGATGACACTGTCGACGAAGAAATAGGTTTTTCTGCCTTCTTCACCAAATGCCTCCAGCACTTGCTTTGCTTCCTGAGTATGATAGCCAAAGGCCAGGTCAAGTACTTTGACGGTACCTCCCGGATCGATGCGCTCGGAGCAATACGGCAATATAACTGCATTGAATAATAGATACATTACAAACAGGACAAGTACAGCCCTACCTGTCGAAATTGAGTAAAAAAAGTCAGAAATTTTTTTAAACATTGTAGTTAATTGGGGTATTAAGTCTGTGATTAAGGTGCCAGTCGCTCCATGATCCATTTTTTGCGATGCAGTCTATAAGAGATCCTATCATGCAGGCGATCCTGGCGACCCTGCCAAAACTCAAAATAAGTGGGCACTAACATATACCCGCCCCAAAAAGGAGGTAAGGGTAGCGTTTTGCTATTTTTAAAATATGACTCCATGCCTGCTTTGACCTGCTCCAAAAATGCCCGATTCGGGATGACTTTGCTTTGTTCAGAAGACCAGGCACCCAATTGTGATGGAAGTGGTCTTGACTGGAAATATTTGGCAGAAATATCCCTACTTACTTTTTTTACCTTCCCCTCAATCCTGATCTGCCGTTCTGTCGAGGCCCAATAAAACAATAAAGAAGCATAAGGGTTTTCCTTGAGATCCGTCCCCTTTTTACTTTGGTAGTTGGTAAAAAACATAAACCCATCCTTCAGATCAAATCCTTTGAGCAGGACCGTCCGTGCTGAAGGTCTGCCAGTTTTGGAAGCAGTGGCCAAAGTCATGGCGGTAGGCTCCACCACATCTGATTTGAGGTGCAGATTAAACCATTTTTTAAATTGTACAAATGGATCTTCAGAAACATCTTTTTCCAGAAGGGCACCTTTTTCATACGAGTTCCTTAGATGCGAAATTTTTTTAATTGCCATATATCTATTGCTTATGATCGTATCCTTATGAAGTAAAATATTTTTGTAAAGAATAACATTCTGCAAATATAGTCGATTAAAAGATTGACCGTGCCTTGCTTAAGTCATATCCAATTGTAATATCTTTACTCAATGGATACTCATCTACATCATGACTTTCATGTCGAATCACATCTCAAAAGCTCTCAGGCATTGTCTGATGTAGTAATCGGGATGAGTGATGGTTTGACTGTTCCATTTGCACTGGCAGCGGGGCTTAGTGGAGCGGTAGACACCAGTAGTATCATCCTGATAGCTGGTATAGCAGAGATTGCGGCTGGCTCTATCGCTATGGGGCTGGGTGGCTACCTGGCGGGCAAAACAGAACAAGAACACTACCAAAGTGAACGTAAAAGAGAATATTATGAGATCGAACATCTGCGTCAAAGGGAAATAGAAGAGACTAAAGAGTTTTTTGCTCACCTGGGACTGAGCGAAGAGTTACAAAACAGGGCAACCGAAGAAATATCTCAAAATCCGGATCGATGGGTAGATTTTATGATGAAATATGAGCTCGATCTTGAAGCACCAGACCCAAGAAGAGCTACCAAAAGTGCGTTGAATATAGGACTCGCTTATATCGCCGGGGGCATCATTCCACTCAGCCCTTATTTTTTTATAGACGATTCTATTACAGCTTTAAAATATTCTGTAGTAGCCACCTTGATCTGTTTGTTTGTATTTGGTTATGTCAAGAGCAAGATCACCGGTGTCAATCCGTGGCTTGGAGCTTTAAAAGTCATGTCTATTGGAGCTTTGGCAGCCGCTGCAGCCTTTGGAATCGCAAAATTATTCGAAGGGTAAACTATTGAGCTTGAGTCAATCGGGTATCGCCAAGCCATATACCTTCTAAGATCGCACGGCCATCTTCTGTCACATAGATGCCTGCCAGGACCTTTTGAGTAGTATCCCGCAGAGCTTTATTATATCTGTCGGTGATATCATCAGACAATTTTTCATTAAAATAAAATCGCGAGATAGGATATTCGATAGTTCCGGTGAACGAGCTATGACTTGCATCATCTTTGCGATAAGGATAGACGGAGGATATCTTGCATCGGAGATGTACCGGCATCTCGGGACTTTGATCGATCTGCTGTATAGAGTAATAAGAACACACATCATCTGTATAACAAGAGTAGTTGACCCAGATCTCTTGTCCCTGCATGTATTGAAGGCTATCATCGAACTCAAAAACAGCCGGGTCTGGATTGACTGTTAGATAGGCTCCCCTAAATGGATCGATGGGGTCGACTTGCCTGCAAGGTATTTTGGCATAGATGCCTTTGCTAATTACTTGTTCAGATCTTGAGATCCAACCGGATAGGATATACCATTGGAATATGCTGCCAAGGACAAATAATATCAGGGGCCAGTTTTTTACATTCATGACTTCTTTTTTCTTATCAATGAAAAGTTTAACAAGAAACACAACAGACCAAGTGCAATAAAAATGATCCCGCGCCAGACGAAGGAAATATCAGACTCAAAAAATCGGCAGATAACCCAGATAGCCAATAAGATGACGCCTAAGTTGAGTGTCGCTAATCGTTCGGTTAATATCCCTCTGTACATCATATAACCCGCTCCAGAGAGCAATAAAAGATTGGCAATTATGCGTCCGCCGGACCCAAGCCATTCTGCAGATGCTATCAGTAAAACCAATAAGATGCTGATGCCTGGAATGACATGGCTTTTGATATCTTTTCTAAGACTCCATTTATAAACTAAGACAGCAATCAATAATACTGCAAATACAGCCGGTATGATCCAATGAGTAGTGGCTGCGCAACTACGCCACCGTGTAATCTCCGTTCCTAACCAAAAAAACTTAAATGACATCATAAAACCCATGATAGTCAGCCCAACAAATGAAATCACCTTATATCCATGGCTCAAGGTCAATGAACCATTAAATAAAGTCTCACTGATCGAATCATAGATCATGATTAAAATGACCAGGTGGATCAAAGTCAATTTATTGCATACCAGAGGATTGAGTGTGAAAAGAAACTGTATCAATACCAAAGGAACTAACCAGTGGTGCCAGGTCCAGGCATAGGGTGTTTGTTTTTTTATCAACTTCCAGGCATAAGGGACCGCTGCGACTAAAATAATCCCAAGAGTCAGACCCAAATGATATGAACCGTCCGTCCACCGGCTATCACTCAAATACCAGGCTATGCCAATCCATATGGCACAAGAAGTCACAGACGAATCAAACACGTAGATCAGCGGCAAACTAAGTAAGATCCACCATTTCAAATACACTGATAGAGCATAGTCCAATTGGTAGATCTGGGTGATCAAAGCCAATGCAATACCCACTCCAAACAGAATGGCCAATGAAGAAACCTCCTTCCATGTAATACTCGTACTCTTTTTAGTTAAAGTGAAGAGTCCGCTGGTTTGTGCTCCGGCCAATGGCAGTATGGCAAATAAAAGTTTTATTGACTTTGGCATCTGATCCCAGTTATAAGCTACAATCAATAAAAGGCCCAGACCTACCATAGTCACACCGATGATGGAGACCAACCTGATGAGATGATTTTTTTGGTCAGCTTTACGGGTAGCTTGATAATAGTCAGTAATCCTGGTAGCAGCTTCCTGGTCAATCACTTGCGCTTGGACGAGCTCCTCAAGATCTATCTTCATACCACAAGATATATTAGAATCTTGTTTTTTTCATTGTTTGATTTGGTTGAAAAAAAATGGGGTCTGACAAACTGGGAATTAATATTAATTTTGAGCTCCTTTCTTAGATAATGTGTGATCAGTAAGCTTAGCTTTTCATTTTCAGATTTTGATTTTTTTAATAAATGATTGAGCCAGGCGCCGCAGAGTTGACAGACCCAAATACTACCTTGTATCGAGGCGATAATACTATTGTAGATATTGAATACGTGTGGGCTTCCCACCAGATAGAGATCAGGCAGATTTATGATACTTTGTATAATGATCATCCATACCAAACAGCGTGTTGGCATCTGTTGTATCAAAGTATATCTAAGGCATTTTCTTCCAGAGCGGCTGCATTGAATAAAAAGGACAAACTCAAAGCCCAATCCAAGGGATGGCACCTTTCTAATAACCTAGCAGGGATAAGCCTTTACGTAGATCGTTTTAACAAGGATATTAAAGGTATATGCAGCAAGCTGGACTACCTACAGCACCTTGGCATCAATGTGTTGCACCTGATGCCAATATTCCAGAGTCCGCCTGCTGAAAGTGATGGAGGTTATGCTGTATCTGATTTTAGAAAAGTTGATCCCCGGTTTGGAACATCTGCAGACCTGGAGTTATTAATTGAGGAGATGAATAAAAGAGGTATGTACCTCATGTTGGATATAGTGCTTAATCATACTTCTCACCATCACGAGTGGGCTCTAAAGGCCAAAAAGGGCGAATCGAAGTATCAGGAATATTATTACATGTATGAGGATAGAACGATTCCCGATAAGATGGATCAGACGATGCCGGAAATTTTTCCGGAGAGTTCTCCCGGTAGTTTTACCTATATAAAAGAGTGCAATCAATGGGTGATGACTGTGTTTCACAGTTATCAATGGGACCTTAATTTTAAAAATCCCAGGGTATTGGTAGAAATGCTTGATCATATACTATACTATGCCAACCTTGGAGTAGATATACTACGTATAGACGCGCCGGCATTTATCTGGAAAGAAATCGGCACCAACTGTCAAAATCTGCCTCAGGCACATGAGATACTCCGACTGATAAAGCACTGTGTACAGATCGCCACTCCGGGCATGACCTTGCTGGGAGAAGCTATTGTAGCGCCTAAGGAAATCATGAAGTATTTTGGAGAGGGTGCTTATTCGGCCCGGGAATGTGATTTTGCCTACAATGCGACTTTGATGGCTTTGCAGTGGGATGCTTTGGCGACGGGCAAAACGCAGATCATGCGCAATGCCCAGTTGCAATTGTCCTCCAAACCCCTGGGTGCTTCCTGGATTTCTTATACCCGATGTCACGATGATATTGGACTCGGTTTTTCAGATGAGGACATCAGCAAGTCAGGTTTTGATCCATATCTGCATCGAAAGTTCTTACAAGAGTATTATGCTGGGTCATATGCGGATTCACCTGCAGCAGGAGCCTTGTTTTCTGTCAATCCCCGTACCAATGATGCTCGCATAAGTGGTACACTCGCTTCCCTCTGTGGCCTGGAGAAAGCATTTAATGCCAATGACACCATAGCCATTCAAAGGTCTATAGACAAAATCCTGCTGATGCAAGCCCATAGCTTTTTTATAGGCGGTCTGCCCATGTTGTTTTACGGAGACGAGGTAGGTTATACTAATGATTATGGTTATCTCGCTGATCTGTCAAAGTCTTACGATAACCGATGGATGCATAGACCAGTGATTGATTGGTTAAAAAATGATCGAATCCATAAGATCGGTACCATCGAATCCAATCTCTATTATGGTACAAGACATTTATTATCCATCAGGCAAAAATTTACCTCTTTTGCTGACCTCAATAATATAATCTGGCTACCAAACGAAAATATTCATTTATCTGCCTACTTAAGGTATGAGCAAGATCAAAAAATCTTTTGTTTGTTCAATTTTAGTGCACATGCCTTGTATCTGAGCTGGTATATTTTTAAAGAACATGCAGAAGAAGGCGAAGTCTTATTTGATCATTGGGGAGGAGAGGCGATGGTGATTGGGCCTGACCAGGAATGGTTCAAAATAAGTGCATACGGTATGATGATCGCCGAAGTGAAGTAATCAATACTTTGATTGAATGACCCAGTCAATGGTTTCATCTAACTCATGATACTGAATCCCCAGGAGCTCATCGGATTTTGAATGGTCAAAGAAATGCGGAGTATATAAAGAATTAATGATGCCGGAGCTTAACCATCCTTTATTTCCTGGCCATCTATTAAACAAGGTATAGAAGCCACCCATCACGGAGGCTACCCTTTTGGAAAGTGCATACCTCGGCGACTTTTTCCCTAAAGCTTTTGCTATCTTATTCATCACCTCCCTATAAGATACATTGTGTCCATTGATGATGATCTGCTCGTTCACCAGGCATTTTTCCAAATACAAATGAACTGACTCAGCCACATCACGTACATCCACCCAACCAGTACTCCCGGAAGGGTAGAAGGCAATACTTTTTTTCATTTTTTCAAACAGCTGCATGGAGTGATGTGTTGAATCCCATCTACCCAACACCACTGATGGGTTTAAGATGCCTACTTCCAGACCTTCGGCAGATCCCCGCCAAACTTCCATCTCAGCAGCATGTTTGGAGAGTGCATACACCGAGTGGTTTATTTTGGGATTCCACGGTATGGTCTCCTTATAATGATGATCGTCTATAGAATGACTTAAGGTGGATATAGAGCTGATGTAAATAAATTTTTTGACTGAAGCGGCCAGGGCGGCATTAACCAGATGGATGGTCCCGTCCACATTGGTCTGCAAAATATGTTTTTTGATAGAGGGGTCAAATGAAACTATAGCTGCTGCATGAACGATGACATCCTGACCCAGGCAGATCTCTGTCAAAAGATCAAAGTCTGAGATATCTCCATAGACCACTCGTACACCCGGATCGATCGTTTGTAATTCCCTGGCTTTAATATTTTCTTTTCTTGCCAATACGGTGATTTGATGTCCGGCACTCAGTAGTCTCCTGACGATGTAGTAGCCGACGAAACCGGTGCCTCCGGTGACAAATATGTTGAGACTCATTAGGGATAAGTCTGAGGATGATTGGAGTACATGGCCCCATTGACAGTATCTATCGGGGCGCCGGTCACAGAGGCATAAAGGTTGGGCATACCCAGTATTCTCCAGAGCCCTGCCAAGGCAATAAAACTCACCTCTTTATATTCTATGATCTGTTTAGAAGGCAGCACAAACTCTAGATCTGCACAATGATATTTCATCCTGGAGATCAAATATTGATTCAAAGCGCCACCTCCGGTCACATAAATACTGCGAGACTTTGGAGGCTGACGAGCTTTTAATAGAGAGCATGCTTTGGAGAGTTCTATTGCCACGAATTCTACGCCGGTGCACAATTTATTTTCTATAGAATCCTCAAACTCGATAGCAGGAATCACCTGATGAGTCTGCGACCAGGTATTATCCAAAGATTTAGGATAGGGCAGTGCATGATATTCATCCGATTGCAATAAAGTCAATAAACTCTGATTGACTTGACCCCTGGATGCCATTTCACCATTGTGGTCATACGCCTTTCCAACCAAAGCAGCCAGACCATTAAAGATCTGATTGCAAGTACAGATATCGAAAGCAATGATTTCTTTTTCAATATGGGTAGTGATATTGGCGATGCCTCCAAGATTCAAGTAATACGCATACCCCGGGAATAGAAACTGATCGCCTAATGGAGCAAGCGGCGCACCTTGTCCTCCAAATGCCACATCTACACTGCGCAATTGAGTGATAGTATCTATACCTGTCTTACTCAATATGGCAGCTCCGTCACCGATTTGAGTAGTAGTCTTTAGATCCGGAAAATGGAAAATGGTATGTCCATGTGATGCAATCAAATCTATTTTTTGGGAAGG